>JAABUL010000406.1_pt1 | contig 92784 bp, 154 predicted proteins | sample 5559151 | NCBI WGS metagenome assembly JAABUL01 (sample SAMN10711876, study PRJNA513368) | rock metagenome | isolation source: Antarctica rocks | place: Antarctica: Victoria Land, Pudding Butte sud | reverse complement strand
CAAAGAAAAGTTGACGATGGTGTCCGCAGCGGCAGAGTTAACGCAGCAACTCCTTTTCACCAGGGTTTGACCGATTTGGGGTGCTCAATTTTGACCTTTATGAACACTAATCAGCCTGAGTGAGGCTCTGAGTGCATAAGGGAGCTGCTGGTGATTGCGAGATGCAAACCGCTCGAAATGAACCTGCAACGCTGTGCAAGACAACATGGACGGTGTGGCGCAGCTCGGAGCTCGGAGATGGAGTTTCGGACTCTCGGTCCTGAGGGCCTGCTACTTCCATAGCGTGCTTCAGCTGCAGGCAAAAGGGTGATTACGACACTCCTCATACAAGCCACCATACCGTACTCACGGGCATGGTTTGCGCAGCGGCGAAAATGGAAATAATTTAAGCGATTCGCGCAGCTGTCGCGCGCCGTGAGGCCAATTTTCGCTGCTTCCGCGCAGCTGCCCGCCAATTTTTCCGCCGGCTCGTGCATCAGTGCGCAAATCATGCGCAAATCATGCCAAACCAGCAGCAAATGCACTGCTTGACCGTTTGTGCGGTGAGCTTCATGAATGAGCAGTTGATTCGATGTTTCGGCTTGCCTGCGCCTCGCTTCTGCATGCGCGCAAGCTCCTGTGCCCGCTGGTGATCCGCTGCACGCTCATCAGCGTGTGCTGCCTCCAATGCAAGATTTGCCTGCCTCTGCTCGGCCGAGATCCGTGTCACAAAGCTCTCCACATAGTGTCTGAACTGCGTAAAGAGGGCAGTGAGGCTTCTTAATGACGATGCTGGGCTCGTTTGCAGCGGAGATGGGGCGCGTTTCTTTATTTACAGTTCAATCGACTGTAATTTTCGAATATCCGGCCGTTTCGCGTAGCATTGCTGGAATTATTATCCACCTTTCGCGCGGATTTCGCGGCAGTGCTGAAAACCCGCGCGAATTTGCTTCGCGCAGCGGCCGCCGAGTATTTTTTGCGCGAATCATGCCCGTGAGTACGGTAAATCACCGTACAACCAGGGCGTTATGCACTCAAGCAGGCCTTGCGAGAGGAAAACATTGGGATCGCAACCACTCAAAAGCAGAAGCCATGAGGCCCGCACGGCAGAGCCACACGTTATAGCACAGACTGTCCTAGAGGCATATGGTACAGCGATGGCTGTCCTTGGGGCACCCGAGGCGGACTTGGCGAGCCTAGGTATGATACAAGCTCCATGCATGCACGCACGCTTTACTCCCGGCGAGTTCTTGGCTTCTGAGACGCAGTTGGCGCAGCAGCCCGACACGTCTCGTCTGTCGCCACCCAGCACGTCTGGTGTAGTGGTGGGTGCATCACCACCGTGCCTGACTCGCAAGCCACGGGGTGCGAAGCGACCGCTCTTTATATCGAGACCGCCGCGACGCCATTCTGAAGCGCCTGAGCCTCCGCAGCCCAGATGATCTGGTCCAGAGCCGCCATGGTCTGCAGAACAGCGCGCGCCTCCACAGTCAACGTGGCGATGTGGTGGCACAGGCGTGACCGCACTCCCTGCATGCAAGCCTGCTCGGAAGCAAGGAGTGCGGCGCACAGCCAGCTGATGCAGAAGCGCAAGCACGTCAGCTGCGGCAGGTGCGCAGGTTGCCGCACAGGCGCAAACGCTGCCTGCCGTGCTTCTTTGAAAAGCAATCTGGAGCCTGGGTTTAGAGCGCGCACCGACTTGCGGTCTTCGCTTCGCTCCTGCATCAGTCGCGACGCCGCCTGCGCCGCCTGCGACGCCGCATCGCGCAGCATACGCAGCTGCCGCAATTCAGGCGTGTCGCGCTCCACCCGCAGCCCGGCCAGTACCATCATCTGCGGCAAGATGAGGGCCATCACGTCATGCAGGCTGTACTCGACAGAGCAGACTGGCAGCAGGTGCAGCATGCAGCAGCGCAGCATGCTGCGCAGCATGCTTCTCAGTATGCTGACAGCGCTGCAAGCTGACAGGGGCTTCCCAGCAAGCTGGGAGCTCGGCATGCACCCCAGCGCAGCATGCGGCTTAGCGCAGTAAGCAGCAGCGCAGCTAGCGTTCAGCACAGCCAGCGGCTGTGCCGCAGGGTGCATCGCTGGCAATCGTGGCACCCAAACACTGCGCCAAGGCGCACTTGTGGAAGACTGCCAATCAAAGGAACACCGGCCACAACAGGAACACTGCCCAGAAAAGAAACGAACCTCGGTCGGCGCTTCCCGCTTCTTGATCTCTGCTGAGTAGGTCTGCACCAGGCCCGCCTGGGTTGACGCCTCCTGCTGCGCCGCAACCGCGCTTTCGGTCTTGGACTTCAGCTCCGCCACCAGGACCTTGGCACGCCCCGCCATCTGCGTGCCATCGAGCTTACGTCACATGCAGCCTGTAGATCGAGCACAGGCAGCTCTGCAGGCCCAGCGCTGTGTGCGTCGGCTGCGCCACAGCACTGGAGGCAGATTGTGCCGCGACATGCTGCAACAGGCAGCTGGAATGTTTCCCTCAATGACCGCACACGCCGAGGCTGTGCTTGCAGATAGTGGCGCCCAGGACAAGTCACAGGCAACGGAGCATGCTGCAGCCGGGCTGGCTCAGGGAGTGGGGCGCCCCCTGCATGCTGCTGCGCGAGCGCGGATTCCACACAGCGCCATTCCTGTTTGCAGGCACAAGCCACACCTGTCCTGCTCCGGGTCGTGTGATGCTGACTGTGACGTCGAGGGAGCCAGGCCGTAGACGGAAAGTGTGTCAGATGTTCCAAACAGAAGATGCTCCGCAGCAAGCTAGCGAGCAGTCTCGCAGCACGCAGCAGTTGATTGACGCCTCCTGCAGTTCGAGAGCCAGTAACAGTGGAGTGCCATTCCGGGAGTGAAAGTTGAGAGTTGAACGTTTGACGCCGTCTGCGCCTAGAAGGGCGTCAGGCGTGAACAAAGCGACAGGAGTCCCAATCCCCTAGTTGCTGACAGACAAGTCTGACACTTCGCTAGAAGCACAGGCTTCCCATCCCTCGCGAGGCCACAAATATTGCAGCCCCACTGAAGGCGAGAACAGAGTTGCAGGCCACACTACTGCGTGGCTCTGCGCTTCTGTCCCCTAAAAATGGAAAATCGCCCACGGTCAAAAGGCAGGCCACCCATCTGGGCAGGAGAAACAGGGTTTCCCACGAGCAGCTCAGCATGCTGAGGAGGCGAAAGAGATGCAGAGGGTAGGGGCGTAGCTCTGGGTCGGGCGACCGGCGACGGGGCAGCAGGCTGTCCCGGCGCCGGTGCCGACGTGGCTGAAGTCTTGCGCCGACTTTGGCGTCGGCGGGAGAGGCACACTGTGCGAGCTGCAGTGGCGACGTGCGAAGGGGCTGCCTGCGTCCCAGTGATACGAGGCCTTTTGCCATGCATGCTTGGGTCCAGGTGTGGACTGCCGCCATCTGAAGACATGTACCGTACAGGCAGCAGGGTTGCTGGGGTACTCCCCTCGGGGATGGAGGGTGGATGGAGGATGGATGGAGGGTGGAGTGCGTGCTAAAGCATGTTGCATGACCCTAAACGACATTGTTACACTTCTAAAAATCTACCCTAAAACCCCTAAAATTTCTACATAATTTACCTAAGCAATATCTTCAGCACTGCTTGCCTCCCAGATTCCCCCAAAACCCTGAATGCTTCAAGACCATGAGGGACGAGCCGAGGACGGGCGCCAGAGGTCGCAAGCTCCCGCAGCGAACGCAGCATATGCTACTGGGCAGCCATCTTGCGGGCATCGTACGCTTGTAGCGCCGGCAACAGCTGACCTCAGCCAGCGCTACGCCTGCGTTTTCGTCAGCCTGCACCATCCGCTGCTTCGTGGCGCGAAACCGAGGCACAGCTCAGCGGGGCGTGGTCGCCTTGCCTATGTGGTTGGAGATTCCATCACCGGGTGAGTGGCGCTGCTTGCCCAGCCTTCAGAATCTGGCGAGTTGCCCTCATGGTCTCCGGGGACGGGCGTGGTCTCACTTGCCACAGTGCAGCAACGACGGGGGCTCCGCCCGATAGAGCTCGTACTTTGGCATCGGGCGAGTTTCAGGGCATGCTTGCTTGCTTGCCGCGCCTGCCTGTTTGCGTTAGTTTTGCTGGCAACATGCACCACGTGTGTAGGAAACTTTTCCCGTGCGTGATTCGAGGCGCCATCGGGCCGCCGGGCACTCAGCCGTGATTATGCATTATCCAGGCCACATCCTGGCCAGTGCCTGGAAATCATATTGTCTGCTTGCCTCCCGGAACCGTTCAGATAGAGCAGAATGTGTGCGGGTAGCTTGCAAGTGCAGCTTCACCATCGCGCGCGAAATCGCAGCCTGCAGCACGCACACGAACTCCCACTATCAGCCTGTCAGCCCACAACGTTCTTGGTAATCGTTTGCAGGCCACGGTAACGACTGAGGCTCGCGGTAGGGGGCGGCAGCGACGCTGTACCACCAAAGCCAGCTGGCCTCTACCAGTGGGCGAAGCGACCCTAGCAACCGGTTTTACGTCCGCGGGATGCCAGCTGTAATGGGTGCAGTACACCGCAAAAGCTCGCGACCTAGCGTCTCTTCACCTATCGTAGTGCTGGCGGCGGTGGTGCTCGCGGTGTGCGCCTGCCAGCTCAGCTGCCAGGCTGCAGCGGACCGCCTGCTCCTGGCGGGTGCACGAGCCGCCGCTGCCTCTACGGCGGTGACCAGCCACGGCTCAGCATTGCACGCCGGCGTCGCAGCTGGCATGCGGCACCTCCACAGCCTGTCCGCAGTCTCCAGCCACAGCTCGGCACTGGACGCCGGCGTTGCTGCGAGCATGCGGCATCTGCACAGCATACCGGCGACCGGTCTCTCGTCAGCTGCGGGGCTGGCGCCGGCAGCCGGTAGCGGCGGCGGCGCTGCGGCTGCAAGGACCCTTCAGTATGCTTCACGCCGGCAAGTGGAGGAATATTCGGCACATGGACTATGATTTGCGGCAACGCTGCTGCGGCTTGACGACGTGTCACGGGTACACACCATGCTTCAGTCATGGTTTCATCAAGCCTCTTGTGCATGCCTGCACGAACCTCATTTGCTAGTTGTTTTCGTGATATCGGCGCTGCACGGTTCCTGTGAAGTTCAAACAACATCGGCTTAACAGAAGGCATCTGGAATTCCAGTCTGGCTCGTTTGTACTTGCAACATCACAAATGTACCACATACATGTATCTGCTTTCTTCTGGCCCGCACACACAAAAGTCACTTTGTACACACGAGTCCAGTCAAAACAATTGAGGCGTCCGTGCCGCACTGCAGCTCCCAGATTCCATACGGACCAGCGTCCAGCCTGCCTAAAGCTAGTTCGCCGTCATGCATACACGCACTTGTGAGGCACGTGAAATCGCGCAGTGATATGGCTTGGTGAAACCGTGCGCTCAGTCACAACATGTACCTCTGTCAACAAGAGACTCCAACTCATAGTGTATTGACGCACTTTTGATGTACGGCAAGTCTCACAAATCAAATATTTTCGCTTGCACGATATGTGCCAAAATTGTTCAAATCGGTCATTCCGCTCCCCTGTGCATCGCAAAAAACGCGAAGCACTGTTGCCAATGCTGTCACCAGAGACACTGGGTCGCGCACGGGAAAGAGAGCCGCCGCTGTAACGACGGCAAGCTTTGCCGCCATGTCGGGTGGAGCCATTGCCGCCGTGGAAATCACGCGTCATTGGCTGCTGCCGCCGCTGATGTTTCTGCCGACGCCGCCGCTGCGCTTACTAGCACTGCCGCTGCCGCTGCTGCCGCCAGCAGCAGCCATGGACTGGGGCGGCGGCCTCGCATTGTAGTACAAGGCCGCGGCACCACTACCTGCGCACCCGCCACGTGGATGGCGCCAAAATAGCATTGCCGAAAGTGGAAAGCGCGCGTCACTGGCTGCCGCCATTACTGTTGCCGCTGCTGCCGCCGCCGCCGCCGCCGCTGTTGGTACGCTTATTCCCACCTCCACTGCTGCTGGCAGCCCTGGGTCCGGCCGGCGGCTTGGCGTTGTAATACAGGGCCGTCGGCACCGCTAACTGAGCATCCGCCTCCCGGATAGCGGCCTGCGCGCCGGCCAGCATGCGCTGCCGGAAGTCGCCAAAGGCCGCGGCCTGCTCCTTCACGCAGTGTGCCTGCGCCCAGAACAACGGCAGAATTTAAAATTCGAAAGAAGTCATCTAGGCAGATCGGTTTCAGCTCAGGCGTCAGCGATGGCCCACGATCCGGGTAAATTTACCAGAGTCTTTGGCATCACAGCAGACTTGCATGGTGAACATGCTCAGTTACACGCCAGCATGCTGATCTTGAGGGGGTTGTGTGACGTGCAGCCTGACATCAGTACCCATGTATGCTTGTCTCCTGTCTGGGTTGATAGGCAGGCTGCTGAATGGGAGATCCCAAATTCACCAGCACGCCGATCTCGCCAAATTAGCCCCAGGTCGCGTGCACCAGGCGGCGCCTCAGCTACAAACCGCCCGGCAGTGTTTCCAGTGACTTTGAATGAGTCAAGCAGCCTTCAAACAGTCTTCACAGCGAGGGAGAGTTGCGCACCAGCATCCCGATCTCAACGTAGTAATCCCCGGGACCCGCGCACCAGGCAGCGCGCGGCAGCGACGGCTCCACGTCCGGCGACGCCTCCAGGAACGCGATGATGCGCCGCTTCACGTCCTCCACTCTGCCGGTATCCTGCACAAAATTCGACATCATGGTCAGAGTCGGGCTGGTAAGTCCGTTTTCGGAGGGAGCGCCTCCAGAAAGGCGATGATGCATCGGTTGACTTCCCCCACCCTGCTGGTGTCCTGCTCAGCAGAGCAGCGCAGTAGCACCGGCAAGCACTGGTACCTTGGTCAGGAGGACACCTGGCAGAAGTATCTTGACACTGATGCGGCGGCGTGCCTGGTCCTGCCTTTGGCATGCTGATGCAGGGTTTAGGGTTTAGGGTTTAGGGTTTAGGGCCCAAGATGTCCACTGACACAATCGTGTGTTGCAATTTCGAGTGTGCTCCGCAGCAAATTCAAGAAAGGCAGGCCACAACGAGCAGAAGTCTTCGGCTGTCGCGAGAGCTGAGCCTGTACACGTTGGCGCACCTGCAGCCGCAGCTTGAAAGTGAGCAGGACCTGGCGCGGGAAACGGTACGTCGTCATCGCCTGGCTGAATTTTATGCGCGACTCGTTCTTGACCAGCATCTCCGCCACCTCCTGCGGAAAACGTTGAAGCCGAGTACAGCGTGCCATCCTCAAGGCCAGACTCGCACTCTTGTCGCTGAATGAGCAGTGAAGATGTCAGGCAGCACAGTGGGTCACCCCCAGACTTCGATTGCCACTGTTTTGCCTCCAACCCGCCTGGAGCGTGTCGCCCTGGCTTCGAGTGCGGCTGGAGGGTCAACGAAAGTGGCTCTCTGCGTTGATGTTTGGCAGCAGAACTTGCCTTGTTGGGGATGGAGACAGGCATGCCGGTGTCGGTGCGCACGGTGGTGGACAGCAGGTTGATGGCCTCCACGACGCCCGTCACTATCACGCCGCCGCCGGGCGTCAGCAGCTCGATGCGCTCGCCCTTGTTGAAGGTGCTGCTGAAGAACTGCAATCGGATGGTACGATACGAGATGAAATAGGGATTGCACTGACGGCTTCATTCTGCAGCCATCACGATCACGGCGCCGCCGGGCGTCAGCAGCTCGATGCGCTCGCCCTTGTCGAAGGTGCTCGTCCTTGTTAACGGTGCTGCTGAAGAGCTGCCGGCCCGAAGGAACAAGGGTCAAGCTGCACATTTGCTTCAATCTGCAGCCGTCACGATGACGACGCCGCCGGTCCGGCATCGGCTGACAAAACAGGCAAGGCCGCATGCTGTGGCAAAACAGCTGTGAGGGGGCGGCGCAGCTGAGCTGGCGGGGTCCAGCATGGGGCGGCAGCTTGTGCTTACGGCGCACCGCTGGGCACCACAGCGCTTTGAGACTCTTGCAGAGACGTCTCTTGAGGAGCAATGCCTTTGGCGCACCAGGTCGATGCCGCTGACGAAGTTGGTGGTGACGATCTGGCTGCCGAAGCCCAGGAAGATTGTCGACACGCCGCCCACCGCCATCACCTGCGCCGCGACGAGTATGACGACTCAGTGCACACAATGGAGCCACGACGCTTTGTTAGGTGATAATTCCCGCGCTGCCACCTTGTGCTTGGCTGGAGTTGCCGGGCGGCCGCTCCTCCAGCATCATCCGCAGCTGAAACTTCGAAATTCCTCCGGCTGATGTTGAAGCTGCCGACGATGGACAGCGCGCCCGCGATGGCAAGCGCCGCGCTCGCAACCGCCTGCAGGGCGCCTCTTCTTCAATTCACTTCATCAACAGGTTATTGTACAGAAGAAGCTCGTAAAGAAGAAGCTCACCGGCTCCAGGCTGATGCCGAAGCTGCCGACGACGGACAGCGCCCCCGCGATGGCCAGCGCCGCGCTCGCAATTGCTGACAGCGGCCCCGTGATGATGGCGGTGTCATCCGCCACCTCCGGGCTGGACAGCACCAGCTTCAGCACCTCGTCCTTCCACGCTATCAGCACCCAGAACCTGAAAGAACGGGCTACGAGGATCAGGGCCGTATCTCCCTCCAGCAAGGGAAATCAGGCAGCACCAGTTCAGCACCTCAGCCTTCCACGCTACCCGCACCCAGAACCTGCAACACCAAAAATCGACGATCAGGGGTTTAACAGCGGTGCCAGTCTGGCGCGCATGATGCAGAGTTCTTCGGTGCGCCATTGACCAGAAGCTGCGGCTCCATTGCACACCGCACACAGCTCAGCAGTGCTGCAGGCCAGCAATGGTTCGAGAGCGTGACTCACAGCAGGATGCTGGCTGCGGAGGTGGAGCCGGCGCCTGTGAACTGGTCGATGCGCGCCAGCAGAGCCGCCGTCGGATCTGCAGCAGCAGCACATGCATGTGGTGATATGCAGGGAAGTTGTGAACATGTTGCCGTTACGCGGCCCTCCAAGGGCGGCACCACTGTCGTCATGTATACGGACGTGCCTGTCATGCCATGCGGCTCTGCTCGACGTACGAGCAGGTGTGAGCTGCCGTTTGCACGACGGAGGCCTCGTGCATAAACCAAGTCACAGGTACCCAAAGTGTAGCGCCCTCGCTGTGGTGTAGGTCCGCACACCCACTGCTCCCATGCCAATATCTGAATGTTCTCACCAAAGGTGAGGTGCGCTCACCTGCTGCCAGGGCGAGGGCACCCTCCTGGCTGCGCAGCGCCGCCGACGCGACCTCGCCGGCACAGCGTGCGCAGTACAGCACCGCCGTCGTCGGCAGCAGCCGCCGCGCCGGGCGGCGCAGCGCCGCAACGAACGCCGCCAGTGCCAGCAGCGGCAGGTCCCCCAGGTGGTGCGGCGGAATGCCTTCCTGCAGTAGGAAGAACATTGAGTTTGATTGGATGAGACCGGACCCGAAGATGAAGATGACGACTGAGCTTTTCAGATGCTGATGCCCAACCGCCAGCAGCGGCACATGCCCCAGGTGGCATGGCGGTCTGCCAGCCTGCCGCATCAGAAGCGCGGATCACCATGCATCGCCGAGCAACACACAAAAGAATGCACATGTCCGGTCCAGCAGCCCTTTACTGTTGGCCGCAAGCTGTGTGTACAATTGGACTCCCCCCCTCACCAAACCCATCTGATCCAGGTAATGAGGCACAGGATCGTGGGGAATGTCGTGCAAGCTGCTGATTGTTGCAATAGGGCTCTTGGCACAACATGAGGGACTCAGGTCGAGGAGAAGCACCTCTGAGGCTGCCGGCTTGATATCCAGGTGCAGCCACTTCAGCGCTCCCCAGGCTGCCGCTGCTGCCGCACCGCCCTTCAGGGCGGACGTGGTGGCGAGTTGCCACAAATCAGGCTGCGTGGCCACAGGTGCCGCCGCCGCCGCCGCTGCCGCTGCCGTCGCCACCGTTGCCTGCACGCATTCTCGTGCGAGTGGCTTCTTCATCTGGGCGCTGTCGAGACTCAGTGCAGCTGCTGCACATGCGGCACACAGGTGGCACGCAGCGAATTCATGAGGATCAACGGTCGAGTCGATGCTCACATTCGATGTGCACGCCTTGCGTTGCAACAAGAAGAGCTGGGAGCAGCCGAGTCGCTGATGTGTATCTCATCAAGCTCCCTGCTTCCGCAATGGTGTAAGTCCACGCCAAGATCATGCACATGCCAGCTGTCAAGGCCACCAACCGCCGGCGTGATGGTCACGGTTGCGCCCTCCGCCACCGCTGCCGCGGCCGCGGAAGCCAGGTCCGCCAGCGCGGGCAGCAATTGTGGTAGCGACAGGGCCGCTGCCGCTGCGGGGGCGCCCCGGCAGCGTCGCCGGCGCCGCCATGCTGGCGATTGCGGCGAGGAATCTGTCGTGTGGCGCAGCGAGTGTCGCGATTCTGCTGCGGTCCAAAATGGAGAATAAACGTGTGGTTGTCGCCCTGGCTGCTGCATCGATGCGCTGCACCGCAACATTCCGCGTGGCCTGGCACCGCCACATGGCATTCAGCCGGGGGGGTGTAATCGTTGGGTGCCCCATTCTGAAGCGAGCTGACAATGATGAGAAGCGTGCAAGAAACTTGGCAAGAACCTTGGCAAGAACCTTGCAGTGCAACTATATCGTTGACTCACTGTGTGCAGAGAAGTCGAGCCGGCAGGCGCTGCGGTGCAACAGCGCACAATGCAGCGGCGCTGCGGTCGCCATCGCAGCGCGCGGCCGTACGAGAACCTACACCTGATGCCGCGGAGGCGCAGGTGCCAGCCTACTCGTCACGCCACTAGGCTGGTAGAGTTTGCTATGCGGGCTGCACCCTGCAACAAACACGCGAGACCACCATGCCGAGGTCAAAGGTGCCAGCCAGCTGAGATCATGTGCAAAAGCACGACATCGTTCTTGACATTCAGCCCCATGCATCTTGCGTCAGAAAGCACTGGTGCGCATGATAAAAACCAGTCATGCGTCAGCGAAGGAAGACAAATATGAGCAAACGTACTTGACTTGAGCCATTGGATGAAAGTCAACTCTCCGGTTCCGCCAGCTACCAAGCTTGAAGGACACGATTGCAAACGCTTAGCCGCAAACACCCACGGGCCGCGGATGTATGTCAGCCAGCTAAGTCCCTCGCTGACTAGGAGAGCGTTGAGGCTTGAAATTCAAATCAGAAGCTGAAACGAGCTCAAGCAGGCATAATGGGGACGGTGGATCGCAAAATGACCAGACAAGAACGCGAATCTGTCAGGTTTTTTGCAATGGGCAAGTGAAAGTTGCGCTGCCAGAATCTTGATCCGCGCCCTGATGGGCCGTTGCCCACAGCTGCAATGGGCGGTGGGAGAACACATACCGCAGTGGAAGTGGGGGCCGAGCAGCGCTGCCCTTGACGTCCGCAGGCCGCCAAGCTTGGCATACTGCATTGCGGTCACCCCTATTGCGCATGCCCGGGATGTGATGCAGATCAGTTGCAATACGATTGTTGTGCTCGCATTGTTCTTTTTTGTTAGGGTACCGGCAACGTTCGTTCGAAATTTGTCACTTGAAAAGCACTGGTACCAGGAACCTCCGCGTCCAGGTTGGGATTTCCACCTCCAGTTCGAAAGCCGACTTCCCCTACAGGTGAAAGTGACCACTGCGCTTGCACAGGTGGTGCGCGGTGGCCTGAGCTGGAACAGTGGCATCATCCTGCAGAAGATGAGTGGCTGTTTCACATTGCACATGAAGATGTTGATGTACTTGACATGACATATCAAATGTGCACCCATTATTTGAGGGGCACGAACCCCCTGCATGCCCCTCTGGTCCCCTCGTGTGATTGCGCCCACGCGTGCTGGCATGTGGCGTCCTTGCAAAGCCACGACATGTGTTGCGTATACACAAAAGCTGCAGCGCCCATCAGCCATGCACGTCATGAGAAAGTCTCAACTCACTGCCTGGAAACGAGGTTGCAAACAGTATTGACATGTTTTCTTGTTTCTGCCGGCACTCTGGCGATCCGCCGCCCGACGAGGTCGAGGGCTCCTCAGACGATGAAGAGCCTGTGACCGCCGCGGACGAGTACAAGGTCCGTTGCACAGTCAAAAAGCGCAAGTGTCAAGCATCATGCTGCATGGCCCGTTCAGCAGCAGTAGTAAAATCGATATTCGGGTGACAATAATGCAGGTGGCCGTGGCAGTCGTGCGCATCGGTGGTGAATAATCTCCATCAGACACTGCCCAGGAGTGCCGCAAGAAGTGACTGTGCGCGGCCAGGTGTTTCGCGAGGTCCCACGACCACTCGTTGCACATATAGCCCGAGGAAAGTCTCTGGATGACGTGTAGAATTACTTGCCCCTCCACATGCGAGCTGGCCGGTTCCGGCCGCTCGACGCTTCGAGTGTCGGCAAGAAGATGCAAGTGAGGTCGTCGATGAATGAGCTGCACCAAGCTACAGAAGATGCAAGTGAGGTCGTCAGGAGAGTCTGCAGCTCATCTGCGACACTCCAGCAGCTGCTGCATGACGGTGCATGCGCAACAGGCACGGGCACTGAAGGTTGGATGCACTGCAGGTGCCGGCTGGTTACACACAGGAGGCCTCCCAGCACTTCCGCGCCATGGCCGAGGACGTGCTGCTGACACAGGTGCCGCGGCTGCCTGCTCTTGTTTTGTGTCATATGCCAGCCGTGTGCAGCCCCAGGGTTGTGGGACTGTGCGCTCACCACAGGCAGTGCTGCTGCATGCGCAGGGCGGCCTGGGGAAGCCCAAGGCGGCGCGGCTCGCGGCTAGCCTCGCCCAGCGCGTCGTGGCCGCGTCGCTGCCGCAGCCCGGACCGGCAGGCAACGTGCATGTGCGTGGCTCCGCCGCTGTCGCCTGCGCCGTCCCACGCGCACGTTCATCTGCAGGGAACAGAGCTCTGCCCAGTCAAAGTTGTTTGCTGCTGCAGGTGCTGACCTTTGAGCACGCCTTCGCCATCCTGCTGGTGCTGGGACCGGACATGGTTCGCGTCCTCATCCAGTCCCGCGCGCGGCTGCAGCACAGTGCGTTCGCCTGCATCTGATGAAACCGGACATCATATGCCAGATGAAGCTGTGTACTGCTGACAACCCTTGTCCTATAGCGTCCGCATGCGGACGCTAGTGATTGGTGTATGAACGCAGTTGGCCGCCCGTCCCGACCGGTGACACCTGATGCTATGCTAACAGTAGACTTGCGCATGCCCTTGCAGTCCTGGCGACACACTTGATGGACAAGTTACTGGCAGCAATGGGGGAGAATGTGGCGCAGTTCTGGGGAACGGAGCAGGCCGCAAGGTGGTTTGACATTCAGCAGAACGACCCGCTGCTGCAGGCCGTCATGAAGGCGCAGCAGCTGCCGCAGAGCCAGTACCGCACGCGCTTCGCGCTGACGTGAGCGCCCCCACATTCATACCACTGTATACACACCATCGTATTAGGGAGATTCCGTGACAGCAACTCACCTGCCTGCAGCTGTGAGTAAAAGTGTCCTGCCATGGCGCAGGCACTGCCGCGTCCGACGCATTGTCCATGCCAACCTGCGCTACAACGTGATGCAATGGGCTTCAGGCGGCTCGTTAGCCATAGAAGCCCATTGCATCACGTTGTAGCGCAGATTGGCATGGACAGTGCGTCGGACGCGGCAGTCACTGAGTGCTCGCGCCATGGCAAGACACTTTTACTCACAACTGCAGGCAGGTGAGTTGCTGTCACGGAATCTCCCTAATACAGTGGTATGAATGTGGGGGCGCTCACGTCAGCGCGAAGCGCGTGCGGTGCTGGCTCTGCGGCAGCTGCTGCGCCTTCATGACGGCCTGCAGCAGCGGGTCGTTCTGCTGAATGTCAAACCACCTTGCGGCCTGCTCCATTCCCCAGAGCTGCGCCACATTCTCCCCCATTGCTGCCAGTAGCTTGTGGTTTTGAGTGTGTCGCCATTTGAGTGTGTCGCCAGGACTGCAAGGGAATACGCAAGCCTACTGCACAGCATCAGGTGTCACCATCCGGGACGGGCGGCCAACTGGGTTCATACACCAATGACTAGCAGGACAAGGGTTGTCAGCAGTACACAGCTTCATCTGGCATATGATGTCCGGTTTCATCAGATGCAGGCGAACGCACTGTGCTGCAGCCGCGCGCGGGGCTGGATGAGGACGCGAACCATGTCCGGTCACAGCACCAGCAGGATGGCGAAGGCGTGCTCAAAGGTCAGCACCTGCAGCAGCAAACCAACTTTGACTTGGCAGAGCTCTGTTCCCTGCAGATGAACGTGCGCGTGGGACGGCGCAGGCAACAGCGGCGGAGCCACGCACCTGCACGCTGCCTGCCGGTCCGGGCTGCGGCAGCGACGCGGCCACGATGCGCTGGGCGAGGCTAGCCGCGAGCCGCGCCGCCTTGGGCTTCCCCAGGCCGCCCTGCGCATGCAGCAGCACTGCCTGTGGTGAACGCACAGTCCCACAACCCTGGGGCTGCACACGGCTGGCATATGACACAAAACAAGAGCAGGCAAGGCATTGGCAGCCGCGGCACCTGCGTCAGCAGCACGTCCTCGGCCATGGCGCGGAAGTGCTGGGAGGCCTCCTGTGTGTAGCCAGCCGGCACCTGCAGTGCATCCAACCTTCAGTGCCCGTGCCTGTTGCGCATGCACCGTCATGCAGCAGCTGCTGGAGTGTCGCAGATGAGCTGCAGACTCTCCTGACGACCCTCTGTGCGTCTGGGTGCAGGGCGGCACCTGAGGGCGGCGGCGAGCCTGCTGCGGATGTTGGGGCCGGTGCCGGAAACACTTGCGCTTGCACTTGCATGTTGTGAAGCGTCACGCCAGACTCAGGGAGCCGCTCCCTACTGTAGGAAATCGGCTAAACTGCTGGGCACTCAGTGGACGAGTCAACAGCACGACTGCATTGCTATCAGGGCCAGAGCAAGAGCAAGGCCAGACCTCAGCTGCGCATCTGCTGAGCACACGGGCAAGCTGCGCCGCATGGTTTAGGAAAATGGAGTAGAAGGCCCTCCTTTGTTTTTTCTGAAAACGGCTAGCTGCCAGCTGTTTTTTCGGGCCAAAGGTCCTCCTTTGTTCTTGCATTTTTTTAAAAGAGAGCTGTTCCGCGCCCTTTTTTATAAAACGAAAGAACAAAGGAGGCCGGTGGCGCTTTTAGAAAAACGCAAAACCTCTCCGGTGTCACTGGCTTCCTTCGCTTTATGATTGCCTAAAAAGCCGGAGGCGGAGTGAGTGTCACTGTCCTCCTTTGTCCTTTCATTTTTGAAAAAGAGAGCTGTTCCGCGCCCTTTGAAAAAATGAAAGAACATAGGAGGCCCGTGGCGCTGTTTACAAAAACTGCAAAACCTACCCACGCACCTTGAGCTCGACGTTCTTGAAGGGCATTATGGCCTTCACATTCGCCCTGTCCACGCCGCCCTGCACATCAGCCCGAAAACTCTTTTGCAAGGCGATTGAGTTTGAAGCGGCTGTCCTAGCTGTCTGCCACGTGGTGCACCCATTGTGGTCTTCGCGCATCAGTGTCATGCACTCTTGCAGCATCAGCAGGCGCACACGCGGGCATGAGTACGGGCACACCATCTGATCGTGCACAGCCTTACAGTGCGTCAAATTCTGCAGTTGGAGGGGTGAGAAGCGCACCGGGTACGGCACGGCGACCTTGACCTTGGCAGCGCCTTGTCGACCGCCTGCATCAACACACCAAACATGGTAAGGGACTTCACATGATGGGTACTTTTTCCATGGGAAGCGGTGCAGCTGGTTCATGCTGCCTGCCCGAGCACTTGCGCGACTACGCTGGCGCCTCCCCTCTGCAACAGCATGGGATGCGAGTACAACTCAACACCACGTCTGTACGAACATGCAGAAAGTGGACAAGGCCTCGTGATCGAGAGATATCGCACGCAGGGAAGGACGAAGAACACACCTGGCACAAGGTCAAGCACGGACGGCACGGATGGTCTCGAAGGCCTGACGCACCGCCTTCACGGCAGCGACCTGAACATGCACATTCCGTTAACTGAACTGTTCCTTTTCATATCTCATTGATGGCGCGGCAAAGACATGCGGCACCTGCCGGGGTACAGACGCCCAGCAGCTGGATGAGGCGCATCCAGAATTACAAAGCTGGACATGAAGGCAATCTTAGGCAACATGGCAATGGCATTTGCGGCGCGAAGATAAGACTGGCAGGAGTTGATATGATGCACACCGTGTCGTCCTGGCCTGCAGCATCATGAATATGAATGGATGACAAGGTAACATACGACATCATGTGACGATGATTCATCACGAATCTTTCTGTGGAAAGGAGCTTCATCTCCAATGGTCCTCTTCAGATGTTGTGGCAAGACCTGCAACTTACCGTGCAGCTCGACGCCGGGCGCGGCTGTGTTGATCGCGATGACCGGCAGCCAGTCCAGTCCTCTTCGCACCCGTGCATCACTGCAGCATTGCTTGTGTTTTCTCTCGAACCACATTGTGGCAGTGCTGTGCTGCATTTATACAACAGGAGCAGCGTGCTGTGCACTCATGCAGATGCAGAGGAATCTGCCTACCTTGTTCCAGCTCTGCAGCGGACACACATGTGGTATGTGTTACATTATGTGAGGGACCAATGCAGAAACGTCAAACACCATGTTGCCGGAAGCTTTCAACTGCTGGAGCATTCAGCAGTTAGAAGCTGCTGCTTTCTGAAAACACACGACAAGTTATGGCCCTGCTGTTCTCACCGTGGGCTTGCGGATCTGGGCGTTCTTGAACACGTCCGGCCCCACCTGCAAGAGGACATAGGTGACGTTGCAATCGAAACAAGCAACGTGGCAGGATGACATGGCCTGCTTTCAACTGTGTTTCTGCTGCTGATCAGCACAGTGACAAGTATAGCAGCAGCGTCTGCATCGCAGCAGCGCCATTTGCCGCAAGTGCCACCGCATGGCAGCATCGTGGCAGATGAAGTACTTATTCAGGCATGCTCGCCGAGATGACTCAATAACCACTCCTGCACCAGAATTACGCCTTCGCTGCAGCTGCAGTGCGCGTCACTTCGATAGAAGGACTGATACTACATTCGTTCACTTACTATCGTGTCCTCGGTGCTGGTGTGGGACGTCGCCATAATGGTTCTGGGAGACGGCTTCGCATCTGGCGCTGCCAGAACAGCGGCTTGTAGCGGGTGGTGTCGAGGGAGTGATGTCGCTGGCGCGCAGGCTGTGGCGCATCAGCGAGGGCCACACGCCCGCCTGGCCGAGCCTGCTGTCGTCAGTAAAGAGCCTTTCCTTCGAGCTCAAGTTGCTGGTTCGATGTGGAAGATGCAATGGCACATGCACACACGATGCCCCTGGGGCCATGCACAGCACAGAACATCTGCACAGAACATCTGCATGCTGCAGATTCTGGCAAAAAGCAGGCAGCGCATTCAGGCGACCAGAAGGGCTTGATGCTGCTCGAAAGCTGCGGAAGCAGGGCGCACGCAGACCTGCTGCACGCTTGCCAAGGTCAGTGACCGTCATTGCGCCAGCCATTCCTGCGAGGGTCCGGAACGCCGCTGGACTGGCAGAGGGCAAGAGAGTTCTTTTAGCCTCTCAGCAGCTGCAAGGCTGGGTGCGCTGCTCCGTGTAAAGCTGCGAGTGGACAGATAAAGCAGTGTCCCTGCAGCATCTGATTGTTAGGCCAAATCATGCAGCGGTGGGGCATGCCCGCCCTGCAGTGGCAGGTCACGTGTCAAAACCTTTGGTGCAACCTGCGCACATTCCCTTGCAAACTGAATTGAAGTAGAGTAAGAGGTTGTTGGACGTTCTTCAGTCAGGCGATGCTTGCTCAGCTTGGCTGCTCATCAGGCAGCACTTTCGTAGCATCCCGACACTTCACTTCTCGACAGGCCTCCCCGGCCTCTCGTGCATCTGGCAGATCGCATCTGCATTCGGGTATCAGAAGCAGACGTCTGCAACCTCACTGCAGCTCCGTGCACTGGAGCGCGCTCCACAGTGGTCCGAGGCATCGGTCCCCTTGCAGCTTGCAGCAGCAGCCGCGATCCCGCATCTATTGCTCGGCGAGTAGCACAGCACAGCCGAGGGCAGCGGCGATGTCAGCCGGCGAGGCCGGCAGGGGCCCAGAAGCTGTCTCCGCCACATCCACTGGCGGCGCGGCACCTCCCGAACCTGTGCCTGGCGAGACCTTTGCCGGCGCCATGCCGAAAGCGGAGATCGGCGCCCTGGAGTTCCTGAAGGTGAGTGCGGATGATTGATGCGAGTACTCGCTGCTGCAGAAGACGTGCTACGCAGCAACAACGACATGGGCGCTAACCGCAGCCACTGCGCCGGATCAAACCAATGTGTGTGCAAGCTTCCAGCCAGAGAGGCTCTGTTCTCTGCGTTATTGGACACCTCCAGCGTCCATCGTAGCACCTGCACTTCATTAAACCCTTGGCATGTTGCCGCAGACGCACCCGGAATATGACGGCCGCGATGTCGTGGTTGCCATCTTTGACACGGGCGTAGATCCCGGGGCGGTGGGCCTGCAGACAACGCCCGACGGCCGCCCGAAGATCATCGACATCCTGGTGAGTGCGCCATTTGCCCAAAGCTCGATCGCTTTCTGATACACGAGAAGTCGGATGCTGCACCTGTCGTCACGACCAGGCATTGAGCATGTTGTGCGCTGGATTCTTGATGGTCGGCTGATGCAAAGTGCGGCGTGTGTGCAGTTCGAACACAGCTGCTGATTTCGAGAGCTAGAAGTGAGGCTCAGCATCAGAATCAGCCACATTCCATGGCATGCACGAGCTGCTTTGATCGACAGAGTCTGCCTGCTGACAGGACGGCACGGGCAGCGGCGATGTGGACATGTTGTCAGTCCAACAGCTGGGCGACGACGGCACGCTCGCCGGCACCAGAGGCAGCGATAGCCTGCGGCCCAACCCCGAGTGGAAGAATCCCACAGGTCCGCACATAGCATATAAAAGACATGAACATCAGCACATGCCGTAGACTATGAAGTCGATTCACAAACACAGCTGGACGAGGCTTTGATGGAAACAGCGATGTGGGTGCAGCAAGACGGTGAATGGCCTATCCCACAATCTGCAAGTCAGCCCATGTTTCCTTCGAAATATACGGCTGACCGCCTGTCTTGCAACATCCAGGCTGGTTACGAGTAGGCGCCGCGCGCCTTTTTGCAAGCGCCTTTTTGCGACCTGTTCATGGACACTCCAGTCTGCAAAAGTTTCACTGAATAAGCTTCGGGAAAGAACAAACAAGCGCGTTCTGCCCCCATAGGCGAGTGGCGCGTGGGCGCGAAGCGCGCGTACGACCTGTTCCCGGGGCCGTTGCGGAGCCGCATCAAAGGGGAGCGCAAAAAGCGCTTTGCCGAGGAGCAGCGTGCAGCGCTGACCGTGGCCACGAAAGCGGCGGCGGCAGCCAAGGTGCCCTCTTATGTTTTAGACAACCATTCTGGCATGGGAATCAGTGATGGCTGCAGCTCTGCGGGGCACTACGTTACTGCCGTTGCAGCCCTGGCAACTTTAACTGAGCTGCCGCAGAATGCCAGCAGGCAGCTGGCAGGCCATTGCTGGCGAGCTCAAGTAGGCCAAACGCCACTCACGCAATACGCTCAGCAACCATGTTCTTTCTTGGACATACGGGTGCTGATGCTTACAACTCATATCCCTCTCGTATGTGAGCTGACATCATATTCTCGTGGCAGCAGTTGCCTCTGAACCCTAAGCATGAGGTCAGCCTGGTGGGCTAGGTCAGCATCACGTCAACTCGTTGGCAATGATGACCTAACCCAGCAAAGTCATTCAGCTCACTGCTACACGGCGGCAGCATGTAGATCAGCTTGTGGCCTGCGGACTGAATGGGTTTTGAAAACCCTCAACCTGAAAGTGCTGCTCTGTGCAGGGCGACGGCGAGGCGGCGCGGAAGCAGAAGAAGGAGCTGGAAGAGCGAGCGACGCTGCTGCGGGAGCTCGACGAAAAGGCTGAGGACCTGGGTGCGTTTCTGTTCTGTTTCTGTTCCAACCTTCGGCACAAACAACGAGTTTTTTCAAAGAGGATTTCGCTGCGCAACATTGGAGACAAAGCAGCCAATCTTGCGAGCAGAGATTCAGGAGGCAGGACGCATGACAGCCGAATGGTGTGGCGGCAAAAAACAAGTAAGGTCTTTCTGATACTTCGCAGGCCCCTGGCTGGAGGGCGTGGTGTGGCACGACGGGCAGCACTGGCGCGCCGCCATCGACAGCAGCGACATGTACATGCCCGGCGACGGCCGCGGGCTGCTCGCCGACTTTAGCCCGATGACGGACTTCAAGACGGAGCGTCAGTATGCGACCTTCAGGTGGGGCTGCTGAGCTGTCAATACCGATATGACGACACATCTGTCCGTGTACCTGTACAGTGGTGCAGGCGGCCTCCAGCAATAGGCAATCGGAGTTCGCGAGAGCAATGCAAGAACACCCTCATTGCGGCACATTGCTGTTCCTAACGCGGAATGCAACTGCCTGTTGTGATGCACGCTGTTGTGATGCACTGCTGCAGCATGATTTGCACCATTTCCAACTTGAGGAAATGTGCGCCTGCGCATTGATGAGGACGGCTTGTATCAGGCGCCAACCTATAAAATACTGGCCCAGATTGCCATCATACATATCTCCTCCCATTTCACGTTTCGCGGTTTGTCTCACGCAGCAACGAGGACGCGCTGAACTTTGGCGTCAACATCTACAACGAAGGAGCCATTCTGTCCATCGTGGTGGACGCCGGCAGCCACGGCACGCATGTCGCAGGTGTGCCTTTGCATTGAGTATCACGCAGGCATGCAGCTGTTCAGGCTGTAAATCTGTTGCATATCTGTTATCGGCAAACTTTCCGTGGTACACCGTAAGCCTTTCGAAACTGCAGATTGATGAAACTGCAGACCATGAAAGTCTAGACTGTAGTTTCAAGTTGCAATTGCGCAGGCATCACTGCGGCGTACCACCCCGACCAGCCGGAGCTCAACGGCATGGCGCCAGGTAGGGTTCTAGGATATGCAATGCAGCCTCGCGGCAAGCTGAGTGTGTGAGCTGCTGATAGCTTGGCAGTCAGGTAGCCTCGTTTTACACTTCCTCTCAGGAAACGGGGACATCACTCTCAACTCATGTGCGTCACGGGTGCTGGTGAGCGAGCTTGAATATGTTCTCCCTGGCCACCCCGCAGGCGCCCAGATCATCAGCTGCAAGATCGGGGACAGCCGGCTTGACAGCATGGAGACGATCACGGGGCTGTCGCGCGCGATCGCCGCGGTGATCGCGCACAAGGCCGACCTCATCAATATGTCCTACGGCGAGGCGAGCGCAGTGTCAGCCACAAAAAACGCCTTGCGACCTACCCTTTTCCAATCCTGCAGACGACGCTGCTTCCAGCTCCAGTGTGCTTCGTGGTTCACCGGCAGGGCATCATTTTCACTGTCGACATTTCCCTAACTTTTCATGCAGGCGACCGCAACGCCAAACCAGGGGCGCTTCATGGACCTGGCGGCCGAAGTCGTCAACCGGCAGGGCGTCATTTTCATTTCCAGCGCCGGCAACGCGGGCCCTGCGCTCAGCACCGCCGGAGCGCCCGGCGGCACCGGCAGCCCGATAATCTCCATCGGCGCCTACGTCAGCCAGGACATGGCCACTGCAGCGCACTCTGTGAGGTGGGTGGGAGCTTGTGGTGAATTTCACGGTGCGAATGGGGGCGAAGCCAGCCCTTTCCCTTGACAGAGTCATCTCGATTGCTGACAGGTCACTCCTGCCGCAGTCCTGCAACAACCAAACGCGAATCCGATCAGACTTCCCCACGACTGGCTTCAGATACTGCGTGCGTTGTGTGACATGTGCGCCGGAGCCCGTGCGGACCTCTACCAGCGGCCAATCTGGTGTTGTTGCCGATGCCAGGGATGCGGCTGGCGCGGGGAGAAACTACAACTGGAGCAGTCGCGGCCCCACCGCAGACGGCGCGACTGGAGTCGCCCTGTCGGCGCCTGGTGGCGCTATCGCGCCTGTGCCCCAGGCAAGCTGTTTTCCGGCAGTAGCTGACCATGGCGGTGTCAATTGGTTACCGCTGAGCTGTTCCCAGCTGCGCATGCAGCAGCAGTGTTGCGCTATGGGCAGGCTAGAGCAGAGCCTGCCTGTGAATGATTACGGATCACGAGCTCGAAAGGATGGCATCTTCGTGGCCAACAAATGAAATTAATGTACAATCAGCAATGCAATCTAGTGTCGCTGTGGACTGTGGCAGGGCGGCAGCTCGTGATCGGCACCTCCACGGCCAACAACATGCAAAAGATGTATCATTCAACATCAGCAATGCAATGCAATGCCGCAGTGGACGATGGCGGCGCGGCAGCTCATGAACGGTACTTCAATGGCATCGCCCTGCGCCTGCGGTGGTGTGGCGCTGGTGCTGTCAGGCCTCAAGGCCACAGGCCAGACCTACTCGCCCAACAGGTGGGCGGCCGCTGTGCTTTTGGATGAGGCTCTGATGCTGCTCGCCTGCAGCAACCAATAGGAAACCTCTTGGGCGACACCCGCAATGCTGCCACGATGGTGTCATCTCCGTGTGATGCAAAGTTGCTTGAAATTGGCTGCTTGGGATTGGTGACTGCTTCCATCTAGCTGCTTCCTCTCCTGCCTCCCTGAGGGCCTCCGAGGGTGCACTGTCAATGACGGGCATGCTTCGCGCACAGCGAGGGCGAATTCGTCACTGTGCTACAGGGTGCGCCGCGCGCTGGAGAACACGGCCAAGCCGGTCGGCGGCGACGCGCCAGACGCCGCGCTCACCTATGGCTGCGGCCTCCTGCAGGTTGTTCCGTCCGCCGAATGCACCACTTGCTCTGCCAGGTCGTGCTTTGTGGACAGCTCGCTGCTGATCGTTCCATGAGCATGTCCTGCGAGCACGGCTGAGTCTGCACACGCCGTGGACCGCCTTCATATTCCAGGCAGGGGTTTTGGAGTTGTGGGGCGGAGTCCGGTGTGAATGCTGCTCCTATGCCATGCGTTCTTAGTGCAGGTGCGCAGTGCGGCCAAGCGCTGGAAAGGTCAGGTGACGCGGACGCGCCGGACGCGCATTGGAACGATAACGACAACACCAAACCGTCATCATATCGTGTTGATTAAACCGCAGGTGCACAAGGCATTCGAGTACCTGGAGAAGTCTGGCGAGGCAGACACGCCAGATGTTCGTTACACGGTGCGCGTGCGGCGTCCCGACGGCGCCGCCTCCGGCCGCGGCATCTACCTGCGGGAGCCGCTGGACACTGTGCGGAAGGTGACCTTCACCGCGGACGTCCGGCCGACCTTCCACGAGGTGCGAACATGAGGAATCTGGAGAGAAGCATCTTGCACTGGGGGAAAAAAACCAGCGTCGTGAAGGTGTGCGCGCCACGATTTTCAGTGGGGCCTCGGATGGTGCAGATCGGGTGTGGTGGGCCCGAGGCCACAAATCGGTTTCAAATTCAAATGCCCAGAGGATGCGGATGTCAAAGAAGAAAGTGGTGATGATGGACGACCGCATTACGCTCAAAGCGAGCGCTTCATGGCTGTCAGTCTTGCCCATGAGGCGACTTCTCTCATTCTCATCGCACACAGGACGCGGATGTCAAGGGCGAGAAGGTGGTGATGGAGGACCGCATCACTCTGAAAGCAAGCGCGCCATGGCTGTCGACGCCGTCGGCGCTGCTGCTCGCCTCCAATGGTCGCACCTTCGAGATCGAGGTGTGCTCTCTTATGTTAGCGTTACTTATTCTGTGTATTGCTGTTTGCGTGTCAATGGTGTGAGAACTGAGTAATGATGGCTTTTTGGCTATCAGCGTCCACAAGCAAATTCTCTATACCCTAGAGTGATGCCTTTCACCTGCTGGCATGATGTCAGTGGTTGAGCTCTGGTGGGTGTAGCTCTGGCGAATGCTACAGCTCTCATGAAGCTGCTCAACTCCACACGCTCGCGAACGCGACAGAATTGCCGGAGTTTCTGGTTTATGTCTGGAACTGACATAAACACTGCTAATCATCATCCAATACTTTTGCCTGCTTCATTCTGTCAATACAGTTCTCGCCTAGGTGACGTGATGGAGCTGCCGGATGGACTCTTTCGACTTCAGGGTGGTCATGGCTGGACATCTCCAGACAGCTTCGTTTGCTTCATCGTGTTTGGTTTCTCACGCACAGGTGAACGCAACGGAGCTGCCAGAGGGGCTGCACTACGGCGAGGTGTTGGGGGAGGACGCCTCCGCCCCCTGGCGCGGCCCGCTTTTCAGGTACAAGGGGAGTGAAGGGTTTAGGGTTTAGGGTTTCCTCTACTGACCGCTTTTCAGGTATGTGCGCTGGAACACTACAAATTTGATTTTGTGTAATGTTTTTCCTCTTGAAGGAGGTGTTCACTGGTTTTCAGACCTCCCCCCCTGGCGCGGCCCGCTCGGGTTTGGTTTGATTGCTGCCAGGGCTGCCACTGCGCATGCAGATGCCGAATGAGCAAGTATGCTCATTCTGTTGTACGTTGGGCATTGGGGCTCAGGATACGAATGAAACCCTTTCCGTTAACCGAGAAGGCTTGCGGCCGTTAAACCCTGAATGTGACAGCAGCCCGCGAGCTTCATCAGCAGGGCATCATGTGCCGCTGAGACAGTAGCTGCTTTTCTCCACGTGATATCCTGCTGCACAGCATTGCGGCTGCTGTCGAGCTTCTGGTTTCGCCGTCGTGAGCAGCCAGCACCTGTGTGGAGGCCCTAGCCTTGCTAAAGAAAATAGCGCCGTTTCCAGGGGAAAATGTGCTGGCGTCAGCAGTGACGATCGGGCAGCTGCTGGGTGTTTGACCTTGTGCTATGCGCCTCCTTTCTGGCCCGCACTTCACAGGCTTTGCTGCTGTGTCAAGGCAGCCAAGCGATGGTATGGAAGCTATGCGTCTGGGGTCGAAACATTAGGCTGCAGTTTGTCAGAGGTGCCAACTTCGGACAAGGACAGCACCCATCAAATGCAGGGTGCCGGTGACAGTCGTGAAGCCAATGGCGGTAGCAACCGCGGCGACAGGCGGCGACTGCATTGCGCGCCTCGGCACCCAGTCCTACAGCCCAGGCGCGCAACACATTAACAACACATGTACACGACTCATTTGTCTACATCACCCAAGTGCGCTCCTCCAGTCGCCAGGCGTGTGCAGCCTGGAGGGCACCTGATGTTGGTCATACTACCGTAAACCTCGTCACCGCCGCCAAGGCCGCCGGCGTCAAAAAGGTGGGCCTCGGCATGTGGTGGCTCACCCGTACACTCTCTGGCTTGAGATAGTGAGTCGCTCGATTATGGCATGGTGGATCTTTCTGCTGTGAGCAGGGATAGCTGTTGTCCGTGCATCCCTCCCCTGGATACACATCTGTGATCTGCTGTACAGCACTCAATTCGGCTTTGTTGCGCTGTCACGTCTCGCATATCGTACAGCTGCCGGCGCGACTTGCCGTCCGCATTCATGTTGCCGGTTTCCTGATTGAGACACGTTGTGTGTCTGCCTGCAGGCAAGGAGACACGGCGTTTCGTTGCGGTGCCGGAGGGCGCCACCTGGGCCGAGCTGCGCAGCACTGCCGGCGACAATCCCACGCCGAGGGTGCGCTTGGAAGTAGTGCCTAGGCTTTGTAAACTTTAGTAAACTTGTAAACACTATCACCCGCTTGTCAGCGCGCGCACTAGGTTTTGGTGACGGCACTGACAACAGCTCAGGCCCAACATTCAAAGCTGACTGTTGTAGGCAGATAGTTCGTTACTGTGCAGGCATGCTTGAAAGGCATGGTTTCATGCTGCAGATGTTCTTCCTGCGGGCGACGCAGATGCTGCCGCATACACGGCACACGTCGCTGGAGAAGACGGCGCATGCGGCGCTGTCCGCCCATGGCCGCCACACCACCACCTTCAAGGTACAAACATGAGGGAAACCTCAGACGATGCCGGATTTCTGGTTGTGGTGTCAGTGGGGAGGACGGCACACACGGCGCTGTGCGCCCACGGCCGCCACACCACCACATACAAGATGAGCTTGTCCGTCATTAATGTGAATTTTTGAACTCGACGATGCCGTGCTGTCGTCCAGGCGTCTAGCGGTCGTGAGGTTCTCACCGTTGTCGTTGCCTGACTGCATGTCGACGTTGCCTTAATGTCAGTACTCAAACTCACTATAAGTTCGACCATGCCCGCTTTTGTCATGGCAGGTGGTATCTAGCGCCCAATCGCCAGAGGTCACCACGGCGCAGTTTTGGCGTAGCGCGGGGGACCCTAGCCTGGAGCAGGGAAGCAAGCCTGTCATGTTTCAAGGTTCTGGCTTGGATGATGCCATCCTTTCTCATCATCAGGTGGTGTCTGGCGCCACGCTGGAGGTCACCACGGCGCAGTTCTGGAGCAGTGCTGGGGACTCTAGCCTGGAGCAGGAGCTGGAGTTCCACGGTGTGACGGCGGCGCCGGCGTCGGCCTTCATGGCGGCTCTGCAGCTGCGAGCTGTGCTGGACGCTTTTGCCAAAAAGAGATTGCTCGACTGTGCAAGCATGCGAGATGGCCTCATAGAGCTGCAGCTGCCGATGCCGCTGCGCCCCGAGGGAGCTCGCTCCGCAGGCTAAGCTAGAGTCCCTGCTCCTTATCAACACATTTTCAACGTGCTAGGGAACACCATGCAGGCAACAGCAAGCTGCAGCTGCGGGCGCCCATCCGGCCGGAAACCCTGCCGCCGCAGGCGAAGCTATAGAGTCCCTGCTCACCCCGCTTCACCCTCAGCTTCTCACTTTCCACTCTGCTGCAGGCACGTGAAGCTGCAGCTGCGGGCGCCCATCCGGCCGGAGGAGCTGGCGCTGCAGGCGGAGCTCGAGTCCCTGCTCATCCCTTCTGTCATATTCAAATCTGCAGGCAACGTGAAGCTGCAGCTGCGGGCGCCCATCCGGCCGGAGAAGCTGGCGCCGCAGGCGAAGCTAGAGTCCCTGCTCATCCCGCTGCGCCCGGTTTCCTCGGAGCTGGCGCCTCTGGAGGGGCCGCGGGATGCTCTGCCGCGCGGCCGCACGCCGCACGGCCTGACGCTCACCTACAAGCTCAGCCTCATCGAGGGCGGCAAGATCACGCCGCGGCTGCCCATGATGAATGGGTGCGCAGCCAGGGACTGAGGTGTCAATGTTCTGATATCTAAACTCGAACCTCTACACTAATCGGGATGTCCTGCCGCACGTCTGCACGTAGCACGGCACCATGCTGACGTACAAGCTGAGCCTGACGAAAGTCGGCAAGATCACGCAGCGCCTGCCCATGATGCACGGAATGGATTCAGTACGAGAAGAGACGTGAATTCACGTCCTGAAAGCAGGGGTTACGAAACCTGCACTTGCTTCATTCTATCGCAGATACGTCTACGGCGGCGTGCTGGATGCGCAGCCCGTCGCGGTGCACCACGCCAACAAGCAGCTGCTGGGCGCGGCGGACAATCGCCATACAAATTCACTCTCCACTCTGGTGCTCATCTGTTCTCCACACATGCTTCAAGACATCTTTCCCGTTCACCGCAGGTATGTGTACGACGGCGTGCTGGAGGCGCAGTTTGTCATGGTGCATGACGCCAACAAGCAGCTGCTGGGTGTCGCGGACATCTACCCCGCCGGCTTCGACGTCAAGAAGGGCGACCTCACGCTGCGCGCTTTCCTGCGCCACGACGACCCGGTGCTGCTCGAAAAGCTGCGCCACCAGCCGCTGGTGAGAGGCTCTGCTGAATACTGACATGCTGATAACTGACAGCAACAACCTGGAAAATTTTGTGGCACTGCCCGTTTTCCTGCGGCATTTCATATCCGCGCTGCTCCATGAAGCTGCGCCACTAGCCCCTGGTGGGTCGGAACTGCAAGAAGTAGTGCAGATCTGAGCCTCGTTGCAATGTGGCAACCCAGCGCGGCTGGATACAAACCTATGAAATCTCCACCTGCCACCAGCCCCTGGTGAGACGCGAAACATAAAAGATTCCATGCAGAAGCACCTTGCCAATGTCGTCTCACGCTGCCGCTCCCGAGGAAGGGATGCGCTCGCAGCAGGACGCCTGCACTGTCAGCGTGCATCACGTCAGTGCAACTGACATGCACATGCATCATCGCGGCACCAGGTCGGCGAGGCTGCTGCGGCTTCATATACTGCCGGCTGCATCTGCACGCAGGCAACTGTGTGCCTAGACTGTCTGCCAGCACATCCTGACGCCGTACTCGATTGCAAGAATGCTGTGGCACTCGCATGGCCTGGTATCTGACTTTTGTCCCGCGTCTGAATGACAGGAGACGACCGACATCCATCAGCTATGCAGTGCAATGTGACACGACGGTAAGGAATGCAATGCATATCCCATTCTGTTTCTCCGTCGCGTCTGGTGCAGGAGGCGGCAAAGAAGACTGGCGCCATCAGCGCTGCCGTGCTTTGCCAAACCCAAGAATGCGCACTTCGAGAAACAACTGGAATACAACAGTTAGTAATGAGTAGAAGCTGGGCGCCCGCCGTTCCCATGTACACCACTCACGGTGACTTGCCAGACTAGACACCTGCCAGTCTAGGATCCTTACAGGACTTCTGTTCACTTTCGTCCGTTGTGTAACGGCGACAGGAGGTGGAGAAGAAGATCGACGCCATCACTGTGCCGGTGTACAGAAGCAACAGCGACTCGCTGACGGGATCCAACCCGCTGAAGGACAAGTCCCTGGCGCCAGGCAAGACTTTGGCCGCCATTCACCTTGATAGGACCGAATACCATGGACTGCAAGGTTTCCCTCGTCGATCAGTTAGGAGCTTTTTCTCCTGTTCGATCCTGCGCAAGAGCCTGCGCAACAACATGTGCATGTCACTGGCGCCAGGCGAGGCCCTTGCCTGCGCCACGCGTGAACGGCATGGCCCCTGCACATTCTCTGCATCTTGTCAACTGATTGCCCCTCGGCAGGAGTTACACCTTGGCTCGGGACCTTGCGCTCCGTTCCCCAACAGAACAGGCTGCACGTTCCTGCGGCATGTGAAGTAGAGTCCCACGCACAGCCGCCCTGCGCGCGCCACACCCTGGTAGCTGCTCGGCTGACATGAGCACTGACAGCTTTGCTGGAGCCAGCCTTCCGAGGCTGAGGCTGTCTCACCTTCTACTCCCCCTGGGTGCTCGCCGCTCGGGCTCCAGCAGACACAAGACGACGTTTCTGTCCGTCTTTTCTGCTGGGATCACACCACAATGCACCCTGGGGCACCAAGACCAGGTCAGCTCGCGGTGTCGACGGCCGTCTTTCAGCCGTCTTTCGGCCGGTGTTTCTGAGCACCGCGCGAGCATCGTGCCGAAGCAAAAACAGACACCCAGGATGTGCCGGCAGGGCCGCTGCTCAGTGGGTCTTTCCAAGCTGGGCGCAAGTGCCAGCAGAGCGCCGCCGGCGCTTGATCATCTCGTCTTATCACAACGCATGTCGTGCAGGCGAGCGCGCCGCCATCTTCGTGGGACCGGTCCCAGAAGACAAGCTTCCTAAGGACGCCACCGCAGGGCGGCTACTCAGCGGCGCAGTGGGTCTGGCCAAGCTGGGCGCCGGTGCCAGCAGTGCCGCCGGCGGCAGCCCCGGCAACGCATTCGACGCCAGTGGCAAGGCGCCCGGGTGCGAATTCACACGTGCTCTGTGCAGGTGCCGACAATAGTGCGCATGCGGAAGCCCCGGCAACCCACCAAATGCCAGGATAAGGCGCCCTGGATGCCGAGCAATGGTGCTGAGCATTGCATTCAGTCGTCTGACTTTGAGCAGAAAGCAAAAGCCCTGCCGTGAAAGACACGCCTCAACGCCAGCGGCAAGGCGCCCGAGTCTTCACGACTTCCGCAGATACATGCTGTATGATCAAAATGGCGAACGGTTGGGATTGGTCTGATTGCCAGCATTGCAACCTCTGCGCAGGTCCATTTCGCTGCAGTACCTGGTGCCTGCCAAAAAGGAGGAACAGGACAAGGAAAAGGACAGTGATGAGGACGCAGATGCTGAGGAGAAGCCGAGTGTCGAGAAGCGGCTGGACGACGCTGTGCGCGATGCCAAGGTGTCGCTGCTCAAGGTGCGGTTTACGTTTGCTTCCTGCCTCGGAGCTGGAGTCTCGTCGGCTGGCGAATCCAGCAGCACGCACCTCGACAGCTTTCGAACCCCTGCATGATACGCTGCGCAGTGCTCGCTCTGCGCCGTCGACAGGGCACGAATAGGACAGCTTTGCGGTGTCTACTGCACATGGCCTGAAGACGGAGGCCAGGGAGGACCACTACATTTGTACATATATTATATACATTATACAATATGATATATATATATATATACTAGTTCCCTAGTTCCACATATGATCCAAACCATTCTACAGGGCCTGAAGACGGTGGCCGAGGAGGACCGGGTCGCCTACGAGGGCCTGCTGGCGCAGCTGCTAGAGGCATACCCCGGGCACCTGCCGCTGCTGCAGGAGCGGCTCACCCGCCGTGCGGCCGCAAAGCCTGAGGTGCGGCAGGAAGCAATCAAACAGGGAAGTGGACATGCTGGCATGGACAAGCAGCTTCGTTTCACCGTCTGCACAACACAGCACGTTCGCTGACCCAGGGACACGGTGGCACCTGCTGACGTCTGCGCAGTGGACTGTCGAGCCAGTGCCCATGCACATGGTGTGCAAATGTGGCATTGGCAAACAACAAACATTCTCGCAATTGCGTCAGCCAGCATGCATGCAACTCCGCTGCACAGGACGGCGATACTGAAGATAACAGCACGGCGCCCCAGAACGTGGTGGCGGCCGCCGACTCCGTCATCGCGGCCATCGACGCCGACGCGCTCGCCAAGTGCGTCTTCACACCGCAGTCCCTGCTGGTCCTGCGACAAGTGCTGTGGCACAGCTGATGTCTTTTCACATCACATTTCCTGCTGCCTTGCCAACCAGTGACACAGCTGACGCAGCCTCCGCAAACCCACTGCCGTGACGCTCGATGCTGCAAGCCATCCCAACCACAGGTGCATCCATGAGCTGGATCTGCATGCTCGGCATGAGAATCTATCGGGCACATTGCACAGTACTTACCCGCTGCCGCCCAGACGCAGAAAGGCTTCTCGCTCTCCCGACCACGACGCTGCTGGTTCATCGCATGAGGCCATACACCTGTGCCGCGCAGGTTGCTGGCGTAGAAGAGCCCCGAGGAGGGTGTGTTAAGCCGCAATTGAAATGCGAGGAGGAGTTTGACAAGCGACAAGTTTGACGCCCCTTGTGACGACACTTGTGACGACACTAAATCACTAATGTTCCCGCTGCGCTGTTCTGGCGTAGGTTTCTGGCGCAGAAGTGCCCCGAGGAGGGCCCGGGGTCCGCAAAGCGCAAAAAGGGGTTTGAGGAGCAGCAGTCGGCGCTCGTGGCGGCGCTGGCCGCAAAGGTGACCGCGCTGCTGGACGCTGAGGAAGCAGCTTCCGCTTCCGCGTCCGCTCCCGCCAAGGACGCTGCGGCGGCGGCGGCGCCCGCAGCTGACACAGCGGAGGGGCAGCCTGCGGCAGACGGTGTCGACGCGCCCCCGGTGGACGCAACGGCAATGGCGGCGTCGGCTCAGCCGGCGGCGGCGGAGGGCGGGAAGCAGGAAGCGGTTGCCGTGGCGGATGACGACACCGTGGAGCAGGCCTTCAGGTGGGCAGAGTCGTTAGGGAAATCTTGAGTGTCGGGAGTCTCAATTCCACCTGTGTTGCTGGCCTGAGCGTGAGCACAGACGCCGTGTTGGCCTCTGCATTTGGGATCACGTACTTGTCCCCAAAGGCACCGCAATACACTTGCCTTCCACCGCCAGCCTTTCCTCCTTCTCGAAATCGCTGTTTGGGCCTGCCAGCAAGCTGCGCAAGATTGCATTCAAATTTCACAGTGTTTCGTTTATTCGATGCTTAAACCCTATCATGGACCACACGGAGCTGTGCAAGTGGGCGGACACGACGGAGAAGGCATCGCTGCTGCGCGCCATGTGTATTTGGTCCACATGTCTTGACAACTTCTGAGCTTATCCGAACAGGGAGCTGCAGGAAGTGGGCGGGTACGGCAGGATACGAAGGAGCAGGCGCACGTGAGTCGCAGGGGGTGTCGCTGTGCGTGTGTGCTGTGCTATCTCCATGCTGTACCTGCTTCCACACTGCAGGGAGCTGCGCAAGTGGGTGGACACGACAGAGAAGGCGCACGCGACGCTACACGCGCGACGCGAGGCGCGTGCCGGCCGCTTGGCCTCTGCGTTGCGCGCCCTCGAGAAGGTGGGTCGAAATCAGATTACGAATTGCTGTGAGTTTGAGATCAAACAGGTGACTGGCTCACTCCTTGTCTGTGTCTTTGCGCCTCCAGGACCTGGCTTTCCCCCTTGCACATCCAGCTGCTGCCGGCGAGCACACAAGTGCTGTGAAGCGTGGCAAGAGGACCGTGGCGGCTTGGGCGGTCCCCTGCAGCTTGCGGCGCCCTCCCCTCCGCGCTCTTGACAAGAAGTCGCTCCTGCTGCATGACGCAGGCGGCGCCGGCGGACGAGGCGCCCAACGAAAAGGCGCTGCAGCAGCGCGTGGCACTGTTCGAGCGGCTGGGCTGGGCGCACTGGGCGCGCGCCGAGCGGTCGCGCCTGCGCAAGGCCTTCCCGAAAGACTATCCGCTGTTTTAGAGGGCCGGACTGTTCTGAAAGTCTGAACTGTCATGAACGGCGGACGGGTCTGAGGGTCTCAACATTCCAGAACGGTCTGCAGGCGGACCAGTCGTTAGGCTGTTGAGGATGTCGGTCTGACAGCGGACCGGCGCCGCATGCGGGTGCAGCCGACGCGACAATTGGCAACGGCTGGGCAGCGCTCCCATGCCCCGAGCTATATCAGTCCAAGTAATGCGATCTGCCGTCAGCAGCCGTTTTATTGACGGCACAGCTGGACGTGTGTCGTACATGGAACGCTGTGGGAAACACATGGTACCGAAAGAATCGTTCCCCAGCATGCATCGCAGAGGCCACGCGCAAGTGTGCCCAGCGTGCTGCCAGTTTCAAGTCCACTTTGTCCCATATCAGGCTCGTCTATTTCTCAACGTTCGCTCCGCTCACGCCCGCTTGATCCACCCGCCAGTGCACAGCCGCGACAGGCATGGCGACTCTGGGATCAAAAGCACAGAAGCTGGCGGAGTCTGTCGCCAAGCACGATGTCTGCACCGTCAGGTCTCTCCTGGCTCCTGATGCGCTTCTGCACCAAGGTGCGGCTGCGTTGCGGGGCTTGCCCGTCGCCAGCTTTACCTGATCACGCACAGCACGGTGCAGGTGCACCAGCAGAATCTTGCGCGCTCGGCTCTGGAATTGCCACCGAATCCTCAAATGCACCGGTTTACATCCCCAGGCAACTCACCGCCGCTGGACATGCGCAAAGCCGACGATGTCAAGTCCCTGAAGAACCAGTGGGCAATGGCGACTGCGGGTTCTTCTGAGGTGCTGGCCACGGCCGTCAACGAGGCCGACAAGTGCAGCTTCGCCCTTGTGTGGTACAAGGCACGTTCCCGACCGCATTGGCCGCAACTCATGGTGCACACGCGTCTCCACTGCAAGCAATGCGTACCAGGTACAACATATGCCTCAACATACGTCGTGCAGCATCGCCAGTCCATGAACGGGTGGTCGGCTTCTTCAACCATATGACAGCTACAGTCGCCGTGCATCAGCCTGACACCAGCCTTCTGGTCATCCCACCGCCGCAACACATGTACCCAGGAACGCAGGCTGCATTCACGCAGTTAGAGGAAGTTATTTCTTAGGAGTGAGAACTTGCGATTTCTCATCCATACCGTTGCGCCTGTCAGGACATTGGCCTGGCGTGCGCTCCGGACGCAGGGCAGCCACACGCAGGGGTGGACGTCGTCGCCATCTGGCTGGCGATCTGGACGGAGGACGGCACTGCAGTCAAGGAGCTCGTCGTGCACAGCTGCACCCCCAAAAAGACGGTGTGCCTCAACTACCCTGCCTCATTGACCGTCTGCTGACAGGTGCTAAAGATCAACTGTCTTGGCGTGAAGCGGACGCTCGGCTGCAGGTGGTGCCGACGCTGTTGTGCAATCGAAGCTCGTACTTGAAAACTTTGAGCTTGAAATATGCCCCTGCAGTGTCGCAGCTCGTTCTGCTGTGTTGTTGTGAGGGATTCAACAAGGGCTGAGGGTGTCGCCATCAAGACTGACACTGCTTCCCGACAGGCCATTGAGGGGGCGCCGCCATTCGACGCGGCGCTGTTCACGCGGGTCGCAAGCGACGCCGCCGGCAACGAGTCCGTGCACAAAGCCGCCGCCGCCGCGGCTGCCTTCTGCGACCTGTACGACGACGCCGACTGGGACCGTGTGCCCAGCGTCCTGACAGAGGATTTCGTGGAGGTACGGTCACCAATCATACTGATCATGCTCAGTGAATTATTGTGCTGATGTAGTGACTCACCGCTCCTGATAAAATGTCTGCTATTGGGACGACAGCTCTGCGTCCGTGTCGCACTTTTGCGTACGCATTGTGGATTTCGGAATCCAGTCTGCGGGGTCTGTGTTTGGTCTCAAAGTGTGTTGACCATGTTTGATCTGCGCCCGCAGTGGCGGCCGGTGACGGACAAGTGCAAGGTGGGGTTCTACGCCGTGGAGGAGAACCTCAAGCTGCACAAGAAGGTGCGTTTCCAGATTTTCAACAGTCCGAGTCAAAATCCCTGGAGAAACCTGCATCCTGCTGTCTGCAGCAGCACCGACTTGCACTTGCGTCCAACCGCGCAACTGCGCCCTGTCGCTGCCACTTGCGCCTTCGAGGTCCCGCCCAGAGTCAGCTAGGCTTCAGCACTGCTCTGTGACTTGCAGTGCTGGAAGGCGGCCAAGGAGGCGCGCCACGTGGCCGCCGCGGACGCCTCGTCGGCGTTCCTGGCGTGGGCGTCCCTCGGCTACTGTGCCGAGAACGCCGACGGCGCCTTCGACACCACCGCGCCGCCCATGGTGTGCAGCTTCCTTTCTTTTCATATCATAGCAGCACCTGCATGCTGTCACTGTCCTGCAGACGGTTTGTGCATCGCCGCTCTGCCCTGCTGCTGCCCTGTCGACGCACATGGTGGCGGATCCCCGATGCCGAATGCAGCACATGGCTGGCAGACACGAATCTTATCCTTCTTCCACTGCCGCAGCTCTTCACGGGCATGTGTTTCGTGCTGCTGGACGATGCGGGGCAGGTCACCAAGTCGGTGCACCTTGAGATTCCGGAGCCAAAGACTGCGCCTTTGCGCTGGACGGGCTTCTGAGGGCTGCGCTAGACGGGCTTCTGAGGGCCGCGGCGGCAGTGGCGGATCCTCGAAGCGCAATTAAACGAGAGAAAGCGCACGGTCGTCAAGCGCTGCATGGCGGCGCCACCCGGCCGCAAGGGCGCACACGTGTGTGTGCTCCGCAATGCCCGTGCAATGAAGAGCAGCAATGCTGGAGGCCGTCAGCTGATTGCAGTGCAGAACTTTGCATTTGTACTTCAAGCAGCCTGATATGATTTAGTTTTTGACATGCCGATTCTCGGTTGGGTGCCGGCATAAGCCGCCATTCCCACCGCCCAGAACCGCATGCACGGTATTGATGGGAGTGTAAGGTGTCTTCACGCTGTCGGATAGTGCATGCACGCTAAAATTGCCATGTAAAAGTATGCAAGGGATGAAGCAAAGAACTCGCAGACACAAACTAGCACTGCACCTCCTTTCTCTGCTGAACCAAATAGCGCGGGAATCAGTGCAATTGGTGGCGGGTCCAGGTGCTTTAGTCGCACCGTCTTGGTCAGCGTTTTTGAGCGAGGTGCAGTGCGTCGTAATTGCATTTTCTGCTAAGCTTCAACCTGCCTGGATCACATCATATGATAATACCAGCACCCGATCGCGTTGCGTAGTCCCTGGTGGCAAATTTGCCTTGCAAGCATCGGACAGGAAGTGCCTTGACGAAGTGCCTTACAACAACAAAATTTAAACAAGATAGCCTTGGCAGGTCGGTCTGCTGCCATGTCGTGGAAAATGGTGGCCATGGGCGCCGTCGTGGGTATAGCTGGCATCAAACTGGTGCTAAGCCGCGGCGAGGCAACTCATGGGCACGGCGCCCATGCGCATGCTCCCGTCACCTTTGCTGCAGGTCAGCGGTGTGTGCTGCATTGTTTTGGGTGAGCGATCTGCCATGGCAGTTTCTTAGCAATCATGCACTCACCACAGCAAGCCTTGAACCTAAGCAGTGCCGCCCGCATGACAGAGTGCCGCGGTGGCAATGTCCCGCCGCTGTTCCAGCACCTAGCACTGTCTGAAGGCGCACTACCGGGCTTGACGTGAAGCAGACAAGCGCCGCATGCGGACGCGCTCGGCAGGCACTCGGAACGCGGACTTCCTTCCGGCCGCGGCCGCAGCAGGCGCGGCGGCAGCAGAACAAACACAGGTGTGTACTGTTCGAGTGCATTGCACTCGAGGTGGGTGCTGCAAGTGCTACGAGCGTATAGAGGAATGGGACCTCGCATAACGAGATCCGTTAGGAATGGCGGATCATGCTTCTGTCCCAGAGGCTTCGCCGACTGGCAGCTGCCCCGGGTTGCAGCAAGGCAGTTGCTGGTGTGCAAACAAGCACCGGCGTTGGGCTGCCAGTATAGGCACTGCATACGCGTGTCTTCAAAGTCTTCAGCAAGGCCGCTCTCCTGGTGCCGCTGAAGCAGCGTCTATCCTGAAACCGTAGAAATCAGCGTCCATCCTGAAACCGTTTTTCTCCCTGCCTTACAACACCTGTTCCAGGCCTGTCCTAGACCAGATGCCGACCCTGAAGCTGTCCGGCATCTGCCCCGGCGCGCAGATGCGGCAGGGGCGGCGGCGCTGGCCCGAGGCCCAGCTGCTGACGCTGCAGTTGGTGCTGGCAACGATAGCGACGGTCACAGCGGACGCGCTGCACGGGCGGCAGGTGGCAGGGGACGTTTTTGTGGCGTCGCTGCTGCTCATAGGCGCGCTGCTGGCGCTGACGCTGCTGTCAGCAGCCGCTTCGGCGTTTTGGCAGGTAGAAAAAGTCTGTTCGAGCGTTTCGTTTGGGAATGTCACATTTGTGAGTGAGGACCCCCTGATGCGCTGCGCAGGTGTGAGGGCGCTGGCAGGGATGCCGCGGCTGCTTGGCTTCAGGCTGGCGATGCCCACCTGTTCTTCAGCATGCGCATCATGTGCTCATCGACCGACAGCTTGTGAGCTGCCAATGCTGCTTGGTCGCAGGCCAGCTGGTGGGAACGAGCTGGAACCGCGGCGGCGTCGGGGCCCGCGGCAGGCAGCTATCTGCCAATCGACCGCCTTGCTGCTGTTGGCCAGGACCATGACCAGCCTCTGCTTTCATCCTGCGGCCGCAGGCGTGGCAGGCTAGCTGGCGGGAGCCACTGGAGCCGCGGCGGTGGCGGCGGGGGCCGCGGCAAGGCGCCAGCGCGGCGGCCGTCGGGGAGGCGCTTCTGCGGGAGGTGGGCGGGCTGGAGCAGGCGGCGGCGGAGGCGGGCCCGCCCGCGGCGCACAACTTCAGTGGCGTCTGGGACAAGGTGCGCATCTGCCTGGATGGGGAACCACCTGGCCTGGCACTTATGTGTGGGCTGGAGCGTGCGTCGGCAAAGGCGGGCCCGCCCGCTGCGCGCAACTCCAGCGGCCAAGGTGACGCCTACAAACCCTAAACCTTAAACCCTAAACCCTGGATCCGCGTCGTTCAATCGTTTGGCATCTGCTTGCGGCACAGGACAAGGCAGCCAGCGATTCCATGGAGGCTGCGATGGACGCGGTGCGGCTAAACGGGTTCGTGCGCCGCGGCGTGGGCCTCGTGCGGGGGCTCATCATCAAACAGGCATGCCGGCTGGTCTTGCCTTGTGTACGAGGGCGGTCCAGCAGCACACCACCGCATGAGACGACAACCCAAGGCGCAGATGATCAGCCTGCACAGCGTCATGCGAGCGGTGCGGCCTGCACCTCAATGCGAAGTGGAGGGTTTAGATATAGAAGCAAAGGCCTCGGATGTATCATCTTCGCCTTCTCAAGCGTGGCATCCTACACGCCAGGATGATGAGGAGTTCGAGATGGCGGTGTTTTCCGCGGTACCATTCTTCAAGGTGGTGGAGCGGTACCCGCTGAACGGCGAGCAGCGGCTCTATAAGCGGCGGGACCTGCGACGAGGTGCGTGCTCCGGCTCGATGATGAAGCATGTGTCGTTGTGGCAGCCCGATGGCCGGAGCGCACCTTCGCACCTGACCATCTCCCAGTCCAGTTGTCAGCGCAGTGGCCGACGCGGCATGGTTGTGCTGTCGACACCCCTCAGGTGCTGCAGGCATATGCGTTGCTGGTTTCGAGGCGGTAGATGTGCACCTCAGGGGCTCTAACCCTGAGGTCGGACCGGCACCTGCATGTGGACAGGAAAGCACACAGGGCACGTGGAGGTGCCGCCCGACGGGCGGGCTCACTTGAATGTGGACGCAAGACCTGTGAAGGCCAGCAAATCCCACTGTCTTTGTGCTGATGAACACGATCGTCTCATGTGTGCAGGGCAAGCACGCGGGGCATGCAGAGGTGCACGGGCGGGTGCGGCTGCACTTGGCGTGGGGTGACCCGCCTACAAACGAAACAGCAACTTTCACTGAAAAGGCTTGAGCTGTGATACAGGGAAGCACACGGGCTATGCGGAGGTGCTGTCTGACGGGGGGGTGCGGCTGCATGTGACGTGGGGCGACCCGCACGGCGGCACCGGCAGCGACACCTTCAGCTGCCCCTCGTCCGGCGTGCTGCACGTGGACGCTATCATGGCGCTGGCGGACCGTACGATAGAGTACCGCACCGTGTACCGGCTACGCCAATGAGGGTGGCGGCGGTGTGGTGATCCATGACCGCCTGCAGCGCTGAGGGCGGCGGCTGAGAGAAGATGACGCTTGGGCGGCAGCGGCGGGATGACGGCCCTCGCTGCCGGGCTCATCTATGGTACTTGACACTGGGTGTGCTTACTGTACTCAGTGTGATTCTTGGTGAAAATTGAACGTTTTTTGTGCTTGTGTGTGTGTGTGTGTGTGTGTGTGTGTGTGTGTGTGTGTGTGTGTGTGTGTGTGTGTGTGTGTGTGTGTGTGTGTGTGTGTGTGTGCACGCTCGAAATTTTGGGCGCATACTGCAGGTTGCCTCGCAAAACTACAACGGCGACTGAGTGTGCAGCCGACCGCGCGGTCGGGGCTCTGATGACATCTGCATGCAGGCAGCATTCCTCCTATCGGTTTCATTCGGAGCCCTGCCCAGCGAGCCGTGTACTTTGCGGCGCCATTGCGTCCATCACCTGCATGGGGCCATAATGCATGGCGAAGTGCATGTGAAGCCGTTGCGGGCTCTGTAGTATACGGATTGGCAAGTTGGCAGTGTCGGTCGGACGATGAAGCACAGAAGCTTTGGCTGAGACTGCCAGCTGTAAGGGGCGTTTGTGCTCTGCCCCGAGGAGCCGGCCCTGCAGGTTGACGAGAGGATCTTGCCTCTTTGAAGAATAATATCTGCACTAGCACTACGTTATGCGCCGCAGAGCGGATCTTGCATTCGTGCCAGAAGTCGTTTCTGCAGCAAAACCTCCCTCGTGTCCACATCGCCTCCTCCAAGCCACCTGAGTCGAGGTGAGGGCAGTCGCGCGACAGCATGTGTGATACAACACCTGCATACGATGGCCGCTCACACCTTGGAGTGCAGCATGGCCCAGAGTGGCGCCTACAGCATATGACCTGTCAACCGAGCTCTATTCACACTATCAATGCCGCAACGTGAATGCACAAGATTTCCTGCGCGCGCGGACGGGCTGCACCTGCCCGTTGAAGCACAGACGCACCAACCCACACGGCCGCGCCGTGCACTCAATGCCGTGCTTAAACCCAAGCGCCAACGAACAAAAGAGCTGGAATATTCATCTGTGGGCATCGGGCGTGCGTATAGTCAGCTTCACTGCTGAAAACTCCGGTTGAGATGTTTCGGCAACACGGCTGTATGAGTCTTCGCGGTCGTGCATCTACAGAGCGCCCAGACGGCCACAATGAGGTCCACCACAGTCATCCTGGTGCTTCTGGCTACCGCGTCTCTGCTCGCTGGCTGCAATGCGGCGGTGTGTCCCGGCTCTTGTAGTGTCGTACGTTCTGGACGATCACGAAACCTAGCGTGCTGTACATATGAGCTCCTGATGCAGAGCTACACTCCATCAGAATGCGCCAGTCGATATGTCAGCTGTGCGTGTATCGCCAGCGACGCTGCGCGCTATTGATGCACCATTGCACGTTGGCGGTGTACGATGGGTAGCTGCTGAGAAGGTCTTCACGTCTGGCCGACAGAATCGGAATGAAGAGCTGCATGTTCGCTGTGCAGCGGACACTCAAGGCGGTGGACATTCGCAGCTCCAGCTGCCCTGCAAACATCAAGCAGGGCAACACAGGTGCGTGCTGCGGTATCATATGTCAGCAACAGATACACTGAGTCCCCCTGCTGAACACGTTGCGCATGCCGCTGCATCACCGCATAATCAACTAATTACAATCGATGAGTGTGGTGCAGGCTCCTGCGTCTCGTCGCTGCAGACGCTGTTGAACGGCAAGGGCGCATCCATAGCCGTTGACGGCGATTTCGGACCCGCCACGCTCGCCGCCGTCAAGAGCTTCCAATCCTCCCGCGGCCTCGCGGTGCGCGCTGTCGGCAATTTCAATTCTGCAGTCTGAGCCCTTGACGTTCTCTACGTGCAGCCATGCTCGCCGCTGCCATGGCTGTTCATGCTGCCCGCAGCGCTCTCGATAGGATTGTTTCGGAATCGCTGTGCGCATCCCAAGTGCCTGCCTCCAACATCTGCACTAGCACTGTAGTGTGGCACACCATGCGCGCACCCTACCCACCCACCAACTGCCGTGGGGCTCAGCACTGCAGCTGCTCATTCCTACACATAGCAACATTCTGAACCACGAAGCGCTGCCGTCTGCAGGTCGACGGCATCGTCGGGCCGAACACCAAGGACGCGCTGTACAGCGGCGCCCCCTCCGGACCCGCGCCCTCGGGCGGCGGCAACCTGGCCACCGTACTCAGCGCCGCCCGCGCCGAGATCGGGTGTGAATTTTCTCACTTTGCCAACGCGCTATCGAGCCTTGCATCTCATTGGATTGCTGCCTAGCAGTGCAGTGCTGCAGCCACACGACACCTATTCGTCGACTGCTGTCGCTCCGTCTCTTGCTCATGCCGGCTGTCATTGTCCAAGTAGCCACCACACATATGTAGAAACAACAGCCGCCCTCAATTGAGCAATCATCTGCCCATGCAGCACCCCCTACGTCTGGGGCGGTGGCCACAGGCCGGGCAACCCCGGCAAGAGCACCGGTGAGCATTCAGAATAAGCCTAGACCTCCCGACATGACGAGTACCATGTACACGGATCCTTCAACCTATCGCCATGCTGCCGCTACAGTGTGACGCACACTTTACATTGTGTATCATCCACCTGACCTCAGTGCTTCTGTGCGCAGGCACATGCAACGGCTACACGGGTAAGCTGATCTGCCACTATGGTGTCTCACTTCGAACCGGAAGCGTCATGAGTAACACACAGAACTGACGCATCTCATGTGCGGCCAAGCCGCACGATGTGTCCAAGCGGCGCACATCACAAATTCGAGCTGCAAGTCACGCACACGACAATCGCGGGTCACAGCTGCTTCATCCGCAGCATTGATCGCACAGCACCTACCGCAGATTCAGTGTGCCAGTTTTCTGGATTTAGGATCTGGAGAGCTGATGCATTGTGATCTCGTGCGCGCAGGCAGCATCCAGCCGTGCCCCGCCGAGACGACTGTCGGCTATGACTGCTCTGGACTAACCCGCTGGGCGTATTTCAAGGCCTTCGGCTCGGACGTCAACGACGGCGCCACTGGCACCCAGGTGCGGATTTTTTTGATATTTCTGCCGCTTTCTGTCTGCTTTCTGCTGACCGTCTCCCCAGCACATGTGCGCGCAAGCCTCTGGGGCCTGCGACTGCCTGACAGCTTGAGTGGACAGGTGGACGCTGCGCATGCAGAGCAGAGGTGCTTAGTTGTGCGCTGCTCAAGTTTTCTGGCGTGCTCGCAGGAGGGGAACCTGTCGGCCAAGAAGACCACCAACCCCGTGCCGGGCGACCTGATCTTTTGGGATGGTGCGTCCTCGTGTTTGCACTATCGAGGGGTGCTGTCGCACTCATTTCTGTCGGAAATGCGTTCTCCTCCAGCGCGCATCACCTTGCCGAGGTGCACGATGGTGATGTTGTTGTACACTTGCGACAGCTGCGGCATCCGCCGCCTCGTCAAGTTCATGCAATGTTCGCGCCGCTCTGATGTCGACCGCCAGTTCAATCACGAATCTTATATTCACCATCGTCGCTGCAGGTCACACCGCGATCTACTCCGGACCGAACACGATGATCGAGGCAAAGCAGACCGGTGAGAAGCATCTGCAGAACTGTTTGTCAGGCAGCGATGTATCATGCAAGTGCCTGGCCGCATTGCAGCAGCATCACTTTTCACCACTTTCCACTACTGTTCATCAGACTCCCAAGCTCTGCCTTGACTTGCCATGGTGTCCCCGCAGGCACCGACGTGCATGAGGTGGCGCTTCGCAGCGGCGGTCGTTACTACCACTACTAGATCGGCAACTTCGGAAGATCGGCATTTTCAGGAGGACACGACGCCGTCTGCTACTCCACAAGAAAGGGTGCTGGCTGCCGCACTCACGCCGGCAGCGTCTTATGCTCATGGCGCGCCAGCGGCAATCAAGGAAGATATATGAACATGAGAAGTTCCAATGAATAAGCCGTGAACCCGCATTCTGATCCCACATTCTTTCCGCGGCGAGAGCCGCGACGGAACCTCATTGATATTGCAGCGCACTTCAGATTTCATACAACAGCCATTGTGATACTCACTTGTCGCACCGCATGTGATACAAATTCGACCTTTCGCAATATCGCCGATGTTTGCGCGCTCGATTTTACATGTGCAGAGGAGCAATTCAATAACCAACGAGCATGACATCGCGTGCCAGAATTCAAGCTTGCGAACACTACCACAGATACAACTCACTGCGTAATCAATGAGGTTTCGTCCTAAACCCAAACCCTAAATGTTTTAGGCTTTACACACACACACGACAGCAACAAGGGCCCACCCGAGACTGCGCACTCACTCCCTGGCAAATACACAATACAGCACCAAGGGATGAACCAGTCTTATCTGTATGTGCGTCATCTTGTTGATGCCTACTTCCGACCCGCGAATTGGCCTCCATGCCACGGCAGTCCCTGCCTCCCGAGTGCCGCACATCGCACCATGTCCATGCTCGCCAGAGCCGCGTCGCTGACCGCAGAGAGCGGGTGGAGTCGTCTGCACTCCGGCGGCTGAGGGCAGCTGCCAGCACGCCTCGTGCGGGGGCCGGCAGCTCCCGGCTGATATAATTCCTCATCGCAACGTCTATCGACACTGCCGTACAGCGAGTGCGATGCGAGGAGCCCGACAGCCAACACCGGACTGTGCTGTTGGTGTCTTGTGTTCGGTTCGCGGCCGGCTGCGCTGCAGGCGGCGGCAGGCGGCCAGGAGCGGCGCCTGCCACGTATCTTATGTCGGACGCATTCGCCACACGCAGAGCGCAGCAGCCAACATCCGAATGTCCACTTCTCTGTCCTGTCTGTATCTTGCCGTCCGCTCCGCTGTAGGCGGCGGTAGGCCGCAGAGTGTGGCGCGCGACGCCCGCCGATATTCGTCGTCATGTAGGGCAGCCGTCGTGACGCCGCTTCGGCGGCACACCAGTCTGGCGGCCCTGGGAGCGACTCACATCATGTTGCAGGCGCCGTCCCCGCCGAGGCGGTCGAACTCCGTCTTGACATACCTGCAAGCATCAGGATTGGATGTTTGCGTCAGCAGCTGTGGCTGCTTTCATGCACTTCTTGTACACGATGAGCTGTCGGCTGGCGGATCCCTCGGATATGATAACGACCCCTAGGGGAGCCCTGCACATGCATGCCAAGCTTACCCACCCCTTGATTGGGTATCGGTTCAGAGCTGGGGAAAGGGTCAACCAGCAGTGTGACACACACTCATTGCCGAAAGCACGCTGCCGACTCAGTCGTTGCCAGCAGTTGCTCCCGTGGCCCCAACGGTAGCAGGCAGCTCGCCCGATGCCAATGACTGTTCCCATTCAACCATCGCAATTTTCGGCAGTTGCGATTCTGCATCAGAACGCGCACCGCAGGCGCTCGGCGATTCCAGTCTTTGCCAGCAGCTGTGCAATTTGAACACTGTTGACCTGACAGTTTTAACAGCCAGCACTCACCACCGGCGCTCGGCCGAGTTGGTCGGCATCGCCAGCAGCACCTGCTGCTCCCCTGGCACCAGCGGCAGCTGGCCCAGAAGCAAGCCCCGCATTTCTTCTCGCAGTCGTACATGGCCGCTATACATAGGAGCACACTTGCGCCAACAATCACCGCAGGCGCTCGGCCGAGTCGGTCATCGCCAGCAGCTGCTGCTGCTCCCCCGGCCGCAGCGGCAGCAGGCAGCCCGCCCAGAAGCCCAGCGCTTCCGGCCGCCGGGGGGCGTTCGGCGGCGGCTTCGGCCCCGCCCGCTCCAGCAGCTCCGCGACCTGGCCGCCCAGCCGCGTCGCCGACATCACCCTGTCACCGAAAATGCAACAAGTCACGTGGCTGTCGGAGTTCAAGCTGGAATTTGGGGGTTGCGCTCCAGCAGCCCCGCCACTCGGCCGCCCAACCGCATCTCGCCGACATCATCACCCCGTTTTCGGGGAAAGTTTCAATCGTGCGGCTGTTGAATTGGAGCCGAAATCTGGGTATCATGTTGCAGTCTTTGGCCCCGCCCGCTCCAGCAGCTCTCCAAACGGCCCCCCAGCCGCATGGCAGAACATGGCCCTATGTTCAGCACTTGCCTGCTTGGTCATTGAGACAGCGCCCATTCCAGAGCTCGCATTGTCCCGCACTGCATGCCAGCTGTTTGGAAAGATTCAGAGAGGGGTGTCAAATTACTCGCGAATAAGCGGGACCCCCAAGTGTCCGCCGCAACCTTTCATCAGACCCGCCAGCTCCTCTACAGTCTGCCCTTTGCAAGCCTGCAGTCTACGGATTCTAGGTTCAGTAAGCTCAGAAATCGGAGGTCCGAGACGCACAAGACGCGAGCCGTCCGCCGGCGGCAGCCTCCGCGTATTTCATGAGGTCAGCCAGCTCCTCCGCCCGCAGGACTTGCACCGCTGTCAGCACACATTGAAGGGACCACCGAAAGACGCACGAGACGCGGGCCGTCCAGGCGTCAGCGGCAGCCTCCACGTCTTTCACCAGTTCTGCCAGCTCCTCCGCAGCAGGGCCCTCAGCCGGCGGCGCCTCGTCCGCCAGCGGCAGCGGCAGCGCGACTCGGTAGCCGTCCTGCTCCCACTCGCGCCCCACCCTGAAGCGTCGCTTTGCTGCGATCTCCAAGTAGAAGCGCCTGCACCGCCAGGGTATGTACATGCAAACGTCGGTCAACAATTCATTTGTCATCAGTGCGAGCAGCAGCCGTCCTGCTCCCACTTGCCGCCTGCCCTGAACCGCCGCTGCGCCGCAATCTCAAGGTGAACGTGCATGGGGGCAGGCAACTGAGAATCGGGATTGGGTTCTCATTATCATCACAGAGACAGAAAGGTGGTCGTTGCTGAGCGGGCTTGTCACTCAGAGGACGTGCTGAAATTTGACAATCCAACTTTCTACAGTAGAATGCGCACCCGTCGGGCAGCGGCTGGCACTCGGTGATCTCGCACTCCGCGCCGAGGGGCGTGACGCTGCGGCCAGGGCCCGGCGCCACCATGCCCAGCCGACGGGAGCCCTCCATCGCCCGCCGCACCTGCCCAGATAGTGCGGAAACATTTCATTCGGAGCACAGAAGCACGGGGTGCCTGAGATGGTGTTGGTGAGGTCCGGCTGCACTCAGGCACGGGGGGTTAGGGTTTTAAGGGTTTTAGGCTAAACCCATGTTCTAGCCCTGGATGCCGGCTGCTGCACCTGCGAAGGGAGGCAGGAATGAGCAACCAGAATGTGTTGCACAGATGCATGCGGATGAATGAATCGCCGTCGGTACTTGGGGCGCAGGTGAATGCTTCAAGGTATGAGGCACGGTATGAGAAACCACTAGAGTAAGTTGCGTGAATACAGCACGAGTGCAGGCGTTCAGCAGCGCACCAACAGCCGGTAGCGCGGCTCGAAGATGTGTAGCCGCATCTGCTCCCCTGCGGTGGCACGAGGTTAAGAGCTCATTTGATTTGTTCAGAGCTCAATTTCAAAGACAGCAGCCGGGTGCACGCCGCAGGAAGACAGAACCAGACCTCAACAGCGGAGCCGCAGGCATGGCGTTTGGCGCAGGCAGCGTGGTACAATGCGCCGCCGCTGATGCCATGTCTGTGCACATGTCCGCCATTGACTCAACGCTCTGACTATCGATGCAAAACGTGCAGGAGCTGGCCGCTCTGCGCCAGAATGCCCGCCTGATTTGGATTCCCAGACAATGCTCTAGTGGTCTCACCGCGCAGCATGGTGGCCATGACGAAGAGGGGCAGCGGCGCATCACCGTCGGCGGCCAGCGCCGCGGTCTCCATGACAACTCTCCACAAAGGACATAAGAAACTGAACCGGACAGCACGACAGATGCTGAACTCACCTGGCAGCATGGTGGCCATAACGAAGAGCGGCAGCGGCGCATCGCCGTCGGTAGCTGGCGATGCGGACTCCTCTGCGCCGCGGGTCGCATACTCCTCCGGGAAAGCCTTGAGCAGAAAGCGGCGCACCTGCGTCAGCACCGGGATGGCACGCCCCACGTGCAACACCTGCAGGGAGACGAGCCACGTTGAGATCAAAGTGGCAGACGGGTTGTCAGATTGAGTTCTGAACAAGCTGTACTTTGGCGGGTGCTATGGCGACCTGTGTCAGCATGTGCTGCTTCCTGCTTCCTGCTGCTTCCTGGTCTTCGCACAACACCGACCCATCTCAACGCACCCTGCTGCAGCTACACTTGCAGAGTGAATGCTCTCCGGCAACGATGCATGCTTACTGCCGCGATAACACGCACCGTGCGGCAGGATGGGCACTTTGAGGAGTGGTCACCGGCCCGCTGGAAGCAGGGGCGGCAAAACCTGCCGCGGGACCACAGCATGCCTATCAGCCAGACTGTGCTGATCATGAGGCTGAAGGATCGCATTCGTGTATGATGATGCACGTTGAGCAAGTGGCGGAGGGGTGGTGGTTGCGTCGCTGCAGCCAGGAACATAGCTGACTCGCGGGCTGGGAATGAGTGGCAGGGCAGGCACAGGAATCCGCAAAGAGAAGACCGACGGCGCCGGAGGGTTTTGAAAAGCGCACATGTGGGCGCAGGGCGTGGCGACCGGCTCCCACAGCAGCTTGAGGCACAGCGGGCACTCCCAGTCGTCCGCGTCACCCCGTGCCGCAGTGCGCTGTCTGCAATACATCCAGTCGAACCACTTGTGAACATGGACAGCGGCTTGAGGCGCGGCGGCCGCTCCCAGTCGTCCCGCGCCTCGCTGCCCGCGCCTCGCTGCCTGCAATGTGTAAGGTGCATGGGAGGTGACGACGGAAAGTCCAACGGTGCTCCAAGCAGGGACAGGAGAGCTTAGGTGCACTGCCTGCAGATTCTGGAGGCAGCAAGTCAGGCACACTTCGAAACTTTTGGCACCGCATGTTGCTTGTGTGTCATGGGGTCCGACAAAGGCCTTTTGCTGATGGCCGCAGGCAGGTTCGCAGGTTGCAGCGGCGGTATCCGCTGCATCAGCCTCGCGTTCTCCGTTGGCTTAAGAGTAAAGTTGCAGTGCTCACAGCCTTACCTTTTCTGTATCGCAGCGGGCGAGGTTGGCGACTGCGGTGCCGCAGCGGCATCCTCCGTGTTAGGGTCTAAGGCGTCTGCCGCCAAGGCCGCCGAAACATCCTGCAGTCCTGCCGCCGCCGCCGCGTCGCCCGTGTCAATCGACAGCGCCTCAAGATACGCCTCCCGCGCTGCTTCATACTGCTCCAGAGATGCGTGCGCATCCCCCTGATCAGGCAGAAGAGAGTGCAGATATTTGACAGTTTGGAAAATACACATATCTCGATGCGTGAAGCCCTCAAGGCGCCTCAAAATACGCGCGGGCTGCCTCATACTGCTCCAGCGATGCGTGCACGTCCCCCTGAGATCGATACAACAAGCTTCGGGACAGATGTTTCAGGATGGATGATGCAGCAGACGATACGTGCGGCAAGGGCTGGCACCATCATGCCGCATTCGAGCAGAACCGGCATGCCTGGTATTGGCTGTTGGCATTGCGCCACCAATGAGCAAGGCCGGGCAAGCCCCCCGTGTGCGCAGCAGCCAAGTGACATTGCGATTCTCAAGTTCTCAAACAAAGCATGTATTCTGCGGCAGCACTCAGCGAGGCTGTCATCACAACGAGCGGCACAGAAGGCTACCTTGCGGCAGTAGAAGCCTCCATCCTGCGGCGCCGCCGCTATGCCGCGCTGCGCGTCCTTCAGTGCCAGCATCGCGAGGTGTGTCGGGTCGAGCCCGTTGAGCGCCCAGCGCTCTGACTCCGCCGCTGGGATGCCCCGCAGCAGCCGCGCAAGCCTGCGCCCGACACGTCAAATCTGTCGGATTCACCACTTGTTAGGGTTTTACCGCTCATAATGAATGCATTTCAGCTGTTCTGCAGCTGGCAGTGAGACATGAGGCTGCCAGTGCAGGGCTAGTGTTTTCGTGATCGTGTGCGTGCACCTCACCGACGCATGGCTGGCGCATCTCACGCATGCGGCTGCGGGGAGAAAGCGGAGTGGCAAGTCCAAAAGCACAAGTTTGACAAACTGCAGCTAGACGCGCATTGCAATCCACCTGAGCATGGAGTCGGCACGCTCGCCCAGAGGGGCTAGCGCCTCGCCCGGCGCTGCAGCACGAATTTTGGCACCCAGACTCTGTATCCGCTCCTCCAGCTGCGGCGCATTGATAACTTCTGACAACTCCTGATGTTTCAATGAGCAGTTGCAGCAGGATTTGTGTTTTCAGAATGGCCTCGCAATGCTGTGGTCGCGTCGTAAGAATGAAAGTGATGATCAGTGAACGCCGCCACCCGGCGCCCATTTTGGTGCGCTGCGAATATTCATGCAGGTCAGGACAACCAGATGGTTCTGCAGGGCGTCTCAAGGCATCTTATCGTCCAGAGAATGCCCGCAAGCAGTGCAGCCCGACGCATATGTGACTCCGACAGCATGTTGCGGTGATGAATAGGTCACATTCAGTGCAAGCGCACCTCGTCCTTCTCCAGCTTACGCGCTGCCATGTCGGCCGCTGGCATCTGAGCAAAACCTTGCAGGTCTGTGCGTTCAATGCCTACCACGAGTGTGCGATACTCCAAGTGTTTTCGGGCTGTGGAGAGGCGTCAACAGTTCACTAGCGCGTCGAGGCACAGCTGGCTTCGCCACAAAGGCTTGTTCTCTGATCCTCAAACTGTAGGTTATGCTGGACCCTGCGCAATAGCGATTCTGATTCATGCACGTGAAATGCCTGGAATTGCCTGCCACCTCGACACACGCTGAACGCCCGAACTTTACGGGGGGATTTTTGGCGGCCTGTCGAATGAAAACTGAAGACGCAATTTGCCTGGCATGACAGGCTGCGAGATGTACGGCGGATAACTTCGCCATCAACCTGATTTGCAGTCAGGTACAGCGGTCCATTGACAACCACAGGGGCTCAGCCGAGCTGAGCAACTGATTGAGGTGCTTGAGGTGAATGCAGGCCACGTGGCTGCCTGTGGTATCATCCCTCGTCCAAGGAGAGGTAAGCACAGCTTTCTTTTTTGTCTAGGTTCCCTGGCATTGGCGGCGAGGCTGGCGGGGCTCATTCTGTTTTCACTTCGCCAGCGTCATTGCTCACAGCGCTTGCGGCCAGATAGAGCGTTTGCTGCACCCAGTGCCTCGGCTTCACGGTTTCAAAGGCTGAGCTGAGACGCGGTGCGACTTGCAACATGGATGCATCGAAGGTCCCCGAGCAAAGCACGAGCAACAAGATTGACACAGCCTTGCATCTCATAACACATGTGCAACTTCCCACAATGGAAGAGTCACTACGCCCTAGAACATCTGCCGTACAACACTGCTTCATTTGCTCGCAGCACAAGAGGCTGAAGCACTGGGCGGATGTGGCTGCGGGATGCGAGCAGGTGCACCACTATCAGCCGCTACCCTGAACTAGTCAAACGACTGCGGTTCGAGCATGAGACAATCGAATGTCCAGTCGTTCCAAACAGTCACGTGCAAGCGCATATCGCTGAGCACATGGTGGGCGCGCTCCCACTGCGCTGCGCTGCCCAGCTACGCCGCCGCCCCGCCGCTGCACGCTTTGAGTCCCCGCAGGAGCCGGCGCTTTGAGAGCGCCGCCTCCTCGGGAGCGGCCGCACGGCATGTACTGCAGCATTTACTGTGCCGCCGCTCGCCACGCAATGTCCTAGCGAGCCGCTGCGCGGCTCAGTAGGATCGGCCCCACAGTGTCCAGTGCGTTGCCGGCTTGCCGCTGGCAAAGCACTTGACGCCGGCCGCCTCCGGCACCGCCAGCGTGCCATCTTCGGGCGACTTGTCGTAATCGCCTTCCGCCAGTGGCAGCTTGACCAGCTCCTTGGCGAAGGGGTGGCACAACGTCTTGGCGCCCATGGCCTCCTCCGTCTGACTGCGCTTCTTGACGTCATCCTCCACATCCTCCTCGTTGCACCTGCGGCAGCATAGGCGGACTGTTCAAAACTGACCATGAAACAACGCTGCGCCACTCCAAAACCCAACAGGTTTTTCTTTGGGTTTGGGGTGGTGCAGCGTCTTGGCGCTCACATCCTCCTCGTTGCACCTGCAGGCAGAGACATGAAAAGATGACGATTGTGTCAGTTGAATGCACCTTCGAACCACTGTTGTGGCGTCCATTGCTTGCCTCCGTCTGGATGTGTTATCTGACGTCGTCCTCCACGTCGGTCCTCGTTGCACCTGCCGCAGGATGAAACGCAAGCATGAACTCAGCTTTGACACTTTCATCTGCGCCAATCGCCTCCTCCGTCTGCATCTGGCTGCCTTATCAATGTCGTCCTCCACATCCTCCTTGGCCCAAGCTGACTATCCTTGCGAAGCCTCCGACATGTGCAGTCCCAGTGGCGAGGACCGCATGGACGCGCTCCAGCGCCGCCATGAGTTGAGAGAGCCAGGGACTCGTTCACCAGCAACCGACGAAACGTTTATAAAGCGCATCAACACTAAAGGGCGACAACGCACCAGGGCGCCAGAACCATGTGGCCGCGCTCAAGCGCCGCCATGAACTCGTCCCACGTGACCGCCTTCTCGATGCAGTCCGCAAACTCCTTGCCGGCCGCCGCAAGCATGGCCGTCTGCGTGAGAGAAGTGCAGATGTGATGGCAGCGCCAGGCGAAGAGCCGTCGCTGCAAACTCTGCCAGGGAAGACGCTCCTCATACTAACGCTGGTGCGCATGCCAGGCATTGCGTCCGCTAAGGCACGTTTCTGGCCATACCGGTGGAGCAGTTCACGGCATCCACACTGCGGCTGGGATCAGGGCGTCGGCCGGCGGCAATCGGGGCTCCAGTACTGACCGTGTTCCTGTGCAAGGCGCAAAACTGCAGGCGCGGTCTGACGCTTGTGGCTGGCGTCTGCAGCTGGCTACCTAGCGCTGCAGCAGACGCAGGCGTGCCGCCAAGTAAACTAGCGACGAATCTTGTCTCCGAACAGTCGCGACGAAACCTGGATAGAAAGTGACCACCCCACCTGGATGCTTTCCAGCAGCTCCGACACGGCAATGGGAACATCGGCCCAGGCCACGGTCGTCTTTTCGCCGGTGTCACGCCGAACCAGCACCACCGTCTGGCCGCTCAGATCGCGAGGCCCCAGCTCCAAGCGGATGGGCACGCCCTGCGACAACGAAGATGACCATGGCATTGAGTATTCTCGAAGTTATAGGGTTCATCTGCAGCTTGGTCCATCTGCGCGCGTCACACCGCGTATGGCCGCTCAGGTCGTGCGTCCACATCTGCATGCGATCAGGGGCACCCTGCCGGGAGAGACAAGAGCATACATGCAAGATCCATATTAGGAACGGCCATACGTGGCGCGGCGCACTGTGTTTGCCAAATGTCCTGACTGTACCTGCTTTTGGGTGGAACTGTGAGGAGAAGCTCCTGACACCACAGCTTGTGGAATGCGACCCAGCTCCAGCAGGGAGACAGGCATGTGACCATGGTTTTGCTGCATCACCCACATCGGCACAGCCATTTGGCGGGCGCAGGTGTGGCGTCAGCATGACGAGGATGCTCACCTTCTGCCCTGCACGAGTCCCGGCCGCTGCATCACCGTCCTATACTGGCTGTCATAAGGTCGCGCCAGCAGCCCTGATCAAGCTGGACTTCCTTTTGCGCATGTCGCTCGAATTTTGTCACTCAGTGTAGTCTGTGGTTCACATGATTGAGGTTTGATTAGGGCGGCAGCGTCCCACCTTGAGCTCCCAGTAGTTGTACTTCCAGCCAGGCGTCTGGTGGTCGCGTGTGTCAGTCTTGACGCGCACGCCTGCGCCCCGCAGCTGCGTCGCCAGCTCCTCCACCTGCTCAGGGACGTACGAGACTGTTATCAGAGTCCGATAGCTGGAACACTGGTGCGGGTATGACTGCGCCAGTCTTGACGCACACGGCCGCGCCCCGCAGCAGCTGCGCCAGCTCGTCAAGTGATTTAAGTGACATTGCAACCAGGATGTCATGTCACTTGCTACTGGTATTTGTCAACTTTGTCAACTTTGTTTAATCTTGAACATGCGGCAGATAGGCTGAATGGACATGGAAACTTGACTTGGCACAGAATGTTCACATTCGTCTCATTGTGCTCCCTTGACAGCACACATCCTCGTGCATCCGTTGCAAGCTGAGTGCAGCTTGTCGGCGCGTGCGGGCGTGGTCCTCGGCACAGATTTGCCCTAACCCCAAACCCTAAACCCTAAACCCCAGCTTCCAAGTATCCAACAATGCAGTGGACGCACCTTGATGGTGAGCGCATCGCGGTCCCCGGCGGACAGCTTGGCGTTGGGAATGGGGATGCCCACCAGCTGGGTCGGCGCCACCCGCGGCGGCATCACCATGCCCTGCAGTGCAGGAGTGGGGGTGGCATGGTACACCGCAGAAGCAGCGGTACACGGCAGACCAAAGCGGTCTGCGTGAACAACGCGTTGTTCACGCTGGACACGGTGGGGCCAAGGACAGAGAAAACGATAGCTTCACCAGCGTAAATCTGCGGGGGAAGAAGCGCGCCTGCCGCCAGAACAGCCGGTCTCCAGGAACCTCACACCCAAACACGCTGCAGCAAGGCGCTCCAGACCGCCCTCCTCACTTTGCTGCCAATCCCAGCAACACGCCAGGCGATATCCGTGGCGTCATTGACGCGTGCAGAAGGGGTGTTTAATTTGCAAGCGCAGGCACCTTGTCGTCGGCGTGCACCATGATGGCGACGCCGATGCTGCGGGTGGTGAAGCCCCACGAGTTCTGCCACGCGAAGGCCTTCTGCTTGTCGGTCGTCTCGAACTGGATGCCGAACATCTTGGAGAAGTTTTGCCCCAGGCAGTGGCTGGTGCCGCCCTGCGGCAGATCAGCGACTTGTCTCGGCGATGGCATTGTTCTTCAAGTTCTTCGGAGAGCGTCTGCCTTTGTGACCGTCATTTTGGCCGCCTTGACTGCCGGGTCAACTATGAATAAGGCAAACCGAGCAATCTGCTGCAAGTGGGGCCAAGCAGGCAGCCTGGCCTGGCCTTACCTGGATGCCACGGCCGGTGGAGGGCACAAAAGCCTCCACGGTGGTGGTGAAGTCGGCGCCCGCAAACTTCTCCTTCTCGCTCTTCTTGCCCTGTGGCAGCACAGGGGTGTAAACTCAGCTGGGGGCACTGTGGAGCATCACAGCTGAGTTGCAACTCCTCTCCCTTCAGCCTCAACTTCAGGCTGAAGTCACATGGGCCACCTGTGCAACCTCCCAAATCTGAGACCTCTTGAACACCTGCTCGAATGCCAACAGCAGTCATCCTCGCCTGGCAGACGGGCACCGCGAGCAGCTCCTGATAGATGCCGGCGTAGAGGTCCAGGATCTGGAGCACCTCCGTCACCGCCTCGGCCCGCGTCTCGAAGGCCGTGTGGCCCTCCTGCCACAGGAACTCCCGACTCCTGCGCACGACACAAGTGAAACGACTTGCGTGAGGATCCACACGATGTGCACATGTGTAATATCCGATGCACCTCGGAGACCGCCTCGGCCTGCGTCTCGAAGGTCGTGTGACCATCCTGCCAAGGAACTCCCAGCTCCTGCGTGGCAGCCGCTCGTTTCTGGTGGTGTCACAGCAAGACACAGACCTCTCGACACCAAGCGCCCTGATCCATGAATCTGCGTTGAACGCTATGTGCCCGCAGCCCGAAGCGCCATTCCCAGCCGAGTCAGACGCCCTCGTAACAAGGGTCGTTGCTGTATATACCGGTGCAGCAATGCAGGGGCATGGACCGAGGCGCAGCACCGGAATGAGTTCGTGGGGTTCCTCTCGTGGCACACAGGAAGAATGTCATTTGCTTTGGCGCCAAAGGTACCGGACGAAAGCCAGAAGGCAACTGATGCAAACCAAACGCGCCTGATGAAAGGCGTGGGGTGCTTGAACTCCCAGCGAAGCACCGCGTTCCACTGGTTGAGCCGCAGCGGCAAGTCCCGGTGCGAGCGGATCCACTTGGCGTAGAAGGGGTACATCGCCGTCTCGCTCGTCGGCCGGATTGCGAGCGGCTCCTCCAAGTCGCTGCTGCCGCTCTTGGTCACCCACGCCACCTGCAGGAGTGTGAGACACATGAGCATTGAGGCGCTTTGAAGGTTGAAGCATTCTGGAATGGCAGTCGGATCGCCAGCAGTGCCTCCAGGTCGCTGCTGGCGCCTCTCGGTCGCCTACGCCTCCTGGAGAAGCTGGGAACACGGTTCCAATTGACGTTCACCCTGCATCAACCCTGCCCGACCTCCGTGGCGACATGCGGCGCCTCCAGCCGCGGCTGGGACCTTGCCCGGCTGCAGCATCTCTGAATGCTCGCTTCGGAGTCAATGCTACACGCTATCTGATGCTGACCACTTGCGGCCCTCTTGCCTGGTGGCGGAATTGGCAGACGCTGCGGAATTGAAATCCCCGGCGCCTGCTTTGTGATGAGCAGCGGGAAGTTGCGGTTCGCCAATGAGGCCGACAATGCTTCTTTGACGGGCTCTTGCCTTGCGCGTAGACACATATCTCACCTCAGCGGCGAAGCCCTCCACGTGCGACGCTTCCGTCTCCAGCGCCTGCTTGGTGATGAGCAGCGGGAAGTAGCAGTTCTCCACGCCCAGGACCGCGATGCGCTCGTCGAACCAGCGGTGGATGCTGTCCCAGATCTGGTGAGCGTACGGGCGAAGGATGTAGCAGCCTGCACATGTGGCAGCCATCCCGATCATGCAAAAGCGCTTGCCAGAGACACACTTGATGTAGAACGTGCCGTCGTGCCTTGCGAGTCATCAGCAGAACAAAGCGGATCGACGCCGTGCACCAGATGAATGGCCGCTTGATGCATCCTGTAATGCGTCAATCGTGTATGGCATCAATCGCAAGTTGCAAGGCAAGTGCATTGGGGCGCACCCGAGATGTCGGAGTACCCGCTCGCCTCAGAGTTGATCAACCAATCGGAGTGGCAGCAACTTCAATCCCAGGCTTTGTGCTTTACGAGCTGTGTGGACTGCGCTGGGGAGGAAGCCAGCAGGAATAGAAAAAAGAAGAAAGAAGGGGCACCTGAGATGTCGGAGTACTCGATCATCTCGGACTTGACAACTAGCTCTTGGTACCACCTACCAAAGTCCTGCGCCTTGCCCACCGTCATGCCGTCCTCGTTCTCCCTCTTTTTGCCTGCGAATGTAGAATCTCAATGCAATCACGCATAATCCCTCTTCCAGGGTTGTTGACGAAAGCCCTGCGCCTTGCCCACCGTCATGCCGTCCTCGTTCTCCTGCTTCCTGACTGCTGTAGACATGCCCTCCAGCACAGCAGCGCCCTGACCAGAGTTCTGTGCCTTGCCCACCGCCATGACGTCCCCCCTCTCTTTCCTTTGCCTGCATTAAAAACAAACAATTTGGGAGAAAGCTTTCTTCTTAAAGGCTTGCGCCTCTACGTCATGCCGCCCTCGTTTTTCTTCTTGCATGCATATTGAGGCAGAAGCAGCCACCAATCGACTTTGAAAGAGGCATTTCTCGTTGCCAAGCTCCTGCGACTGGGCTATGGGCAGGCCGCGGCTTCTTCACCTTGACCTTGCCTATGTCCGGGATGCGAGCGTCCACAAGTGCCTCTCTTGGGCGTGCTGAGCGGCGTTGATCCGCGCAAAACAGAGCAATGGCCGGGCGAGAAACAGCGAGAGCCATCGCCCACCGTCAGCCTTGCCGGCCGGCTTGCCGCCCTTGTCCTTGCCGCCCTTTGCCGACTTCTCCTTTTTGGGCTTGCCCGCCGCCGCGCCGGCCGCCGCCGCGCTGCCGGCCGCGGCTGCCCCCCCTGCAGCATCCCGGAAACACGTCAGCACATGTCGAAGACCCAACGGACCGGGCTGCTGGCTTGAGGCAGCCCCCACGATCGATAGTGATCTGGCATCCCTTGAATACAGCTGCGCTGCTGCCTGGATGCTGACACCAGACAGGTGGCAGTACTCAATGGACGGCACAGTTGCAGCCGCCCGCCTTTGTGCTTCACCTGCTGCCGCCTGGCGCTCTGCCTTCTTCTTCTCGGCCGCCGCCTTGCCGGCGGCGGCGCGGGCTGCATTTGCCGCAACCCCGGACGGCTGCTGCACCTGTCCGCAGCGACCAACGATCGGCTTCAGGAGCTTGCACGCCTGAAGCACTTGCATGCGCCATGCAGTCAGCAAACGCCATCGTCCACTGTCAGCTGCATTCTGAAGACTCAGCAGCCTGGGAAAAGGTCAGCAACCCTCAATCTGCAGAATCAGCGCGCACCCTGTAGGGTTCCTGGGCTTGAGGCAGCAAGAAACATCCACATCACATTTCGATAATCCTGCTAAACCGCACACCTACAAACCACACAACCCGCACCTTGTCGGCCAGCTTCACAGGGCCGGCGACGGAGGCGAAGCGTGGCTGGGAGGCGGCGGTCTGGTACCACCTGGCCGTGTGCGGCAGGTTTTTGCGCGCCTCTGAGTCCAGCACCTGCCCACACCCAACAACAGCATCAGCAGCCTTCACCACGGGTGCCCCTCAGGAGCTGCGCACTGCAGAGCCCGGCATGCACATGGGCTGAAGCAGCGGCAGCAAGTCTCGAAGGATTGGTAAGGCACCCGTGCGCCGTCTGGACCGCCTGCTCATTGGTGGCATGCGTTGGCTTCCACATGCCCCAGTCCGGCCGTCCCAAGGTGCGCAGAGTTTCAAAAGGTCTTCCTGTCGCATCCTCAGGGATGCGAGCTTGCGATAACATGACATTGCGACAACAACGAGCGCCGCCAGCAACTGACCTGCTCGAAGGCGGGCTTCAGGTCGGCGGCCACCACGAGGTCCGCCAGGCTGAGGGCGTCGCCCGCGACGTATGTGCACGAGGCGAGGTGCGCCTCCAATCCCGCCAGGCCCTCGGCCACCTGCTGCGCCGCGGCTTCCGACTCCTGTGAGTCAGGATATACCAGCTTTTTGAACTGGGGAAAACGGCCCGCCGCGTAGGTGCGCGAGGCGGGTGCGCCTCAAGGCCTGCCCGCGCTGCAGCCAGCTGCTGCTTCCGCCTCCTGCAAGCTCGGAGTGAAGGCACTGGTCTCCTTTGACTTCGAGGAATGCCATCAGAGCTACGGTCTAGGAGGCGAGGTGCGCCTGCGACTCCCGCCGGGCCCGCCGCCAGTTGCTGCGCCGCGGCTTCTTCCTCCTGCAAAGTCAGGCTTAATTGGTTTTGGATCATGTTGTTCCCATTTGTAGAGCCCAACTGCGCCTTCAGCCCACCCAGTTCTGCTGCCCCTGCGCCCTGTCCGCCTGCCAGCGCATGGGATTGCAAGACAATGCTTCTTACCACATGGACGGCAGCCGAACAGCCTGGGGAACCACCGCACGAGCACATTTCGCCTACATGGACTGGCACAAGCATGAGGCTAGACATGCTGTATGCATCGAGCACCTTCTCGGAGCCGGCTGCCTCCCACTGCTGCACCGCGCGAGCGACGGTGCTGCTGCTAAAGTCCAGCCAGCCGTCGATGGCGCCGGCCTGCTGCCGCGCTGCTGCGGAGAACGGCGGCCGCGGGTACAAGCTGCGGCCGCCCAGCGCTGCGATGTACCTGCGATCAAGTTCTGTTCTTTCAGCAGGATACAATGTTCGGATTGATGTCCAGAACCCAGTTTGCAATAGCAGGACGCCTGCTGCAAAGATTTCGCCGGCATTCCCCTGTATGCAGGAGCACCAGCCTCAGCTCCCCGCATGTGATGCAGGGGCAGCAATGCGATGGTCCGTGGCAGACGCTGGGTTGCCACGTCTGCAGTGGCGACACACTGCACCTGAGGATCGAGCTGCCGCCGACGGGGATCTCAGCGCTGCCGACCCTGAGGATTGGTGCCGCGCCATCGGTCACCGTGCAATCTGCCGGCGCGTCGGTTAGCTTGCTGACCGTCAGCTTGTGGTGCGGCGGCAGGTGCGCCACCACCAGGCGCGCCTTAAGCTGCAGCAAGCGGTCGCCCGGCGAGTCGCCGGTGGCCAGATCCTGCATGGCGGCACATGTGGCTTGGCAGCCGTCTCGAGCGGTGTACAGCCTGGCGCTGTTTCCAAACAGCGTCTGTGGCACGGGGGAGGGATCTTATCAGCACCATGCTGACATGATGCCTGCGTCCGGCGCCTCAGACCGTTTCCCATGGTCAGGGTGAGGCAACTGCAGGCAGGATCAGCAAGGACGAAGAGGGATCCCACTTCTGAAACACAGCCCCACCATGTCTGAGGCAGTCGAGCCCTGACAGGGTATCCACAGGGATGCAGAGGCTGTGCTGACGCCTCAGCTCCTGAGGATCAGCGACGAGAAGCGCGAACTCAGGTACAATCCGGCGTTTGGAAGCCGCCTGTGCTGCGGCAGCCGGCCTGCTAATCAGCAACAGCTTCGCTGCAAGCTGCAACTGCACGCTGGCCGACCTCTGCCTGACCTTGCAAACTGCTTTCTGACCCAGGCCGCCGCGACATTAGCGTTTCCGCCGGTGGCCATTCCGATGTGGCACTTCACGATCATATCTGGTTCCCTCGGAGGAGCTTGCATTGTATGTTTCTCCGCGTTGTCGTTGTTGTGTCCTAGAGCCTGCCCAGTGTAGCGCCTTGGCAGAGATCTGCTTGCGCAGGCCTGAAATTTGCTGCCAGCGTCCCATCCCTCGAGACACCTGGCACCGCGTTTGCCATGGCAACGCAATCATATTGCGGCAGTATCACGCGCTGTCAATTATGGCAATGTCATTCGAGGTGCAGCTCATCGATCTCGTCTGACAAGCTCAGGTCAGTTGCCCTTGCCGCGCACGCCTCCACAGCATACTCCTATCGCGTTCCCAGCAGCATTTACATGCAGAGCAGCACTTTATTTGACAACCCACCATACAGGTCGATCCTGGGCGGCATCGACAAGACCCCTAAACAGGTGCTGCAATGCTGCATGATCTGCAGATGATGTGCGGCAGTGCGATTGGGTATTCGTCTTCTAACGTCTGTTACGTCATCAGTCTCGTCACACAGCTACCTCCACACACTGCAGGTCGCCGCGCGGCAAGCGGGCCTGCAATGGAGCCTCGACAGCTTGCGGCAGATGCGCGGCGCGGCACCGCCGCGCCGACCACCATACGTTTTGGCGGCGCACAGGCACGTGGGCCACTGGGACCTGTCGCCCGAGTGGTTCGGCACCCAGGGCGGCGGCTGGGGCCGCGACGCCGGGGAGACGGTGTTCCAGCAGCACTCGGCGCTCGGCAACGGCGAGGTGTCGTCGCGGACTGGGCTCGTTGGTCACCTCGCACCAAGACGCGTTGATGCAGCTGCCTGTGGTCACCGCAGCCTTCATGCCAACCCCTCGACCTGGAATCGTCCCCACACCATCTTCTGCGAGCAGTCAGAACAAGTCCGCAGGCAATCCACAACACACCATCGACACGACGCTGAGCGAATTCATCTCCGCAGACGCGGCACGCCGACCTGCAGGCAGCATCTTTCGTGTTCCGAGGCCGCGTGCGCTGCCGCACGCCAATCTGCAGCCATCAGAGAAGGTCAGAACAAAGCACACAATGTCAATATATTCGTGTGAGTGCAGGTGACTGTCACAGCGCATGCGGCGTCCCATGTGGCAGGCAGTGCCACCGATTTGCCGGAGCAGTGGCGTGTGCTGCGTTTCAACGCTGCCACGCGGCAGAGTGTGGCGCGCGTGCACATCGTCGGTGCTGCAGGGCGGGATCATGGACATGACACAGCCGGTGGCGGCGGCGCCGGCAGCGGCGCCAACAATGTCGGCAGCGGCGCCGGCGGCGTTGGCAGCGGCGGCGGCAATACCTCTGTTGCCGCCGCCACTTCCACCGCCGCCGCCGTCGCCGCGTCTCCCATGCTGGTTGCGGACCCCCGCTGCCTTGGCTTCGAGTACACGAAGACCATAGCTTCGGCAGGTGAACGTGGCTTTCCTACGTGCTTCGTTGTGGCAAGAACGCTGGCTTTTTGTGGCTCGAACCAAAAGCTATGCACGCGAGCTGCCCCAGAAGGACTGGCATGTGATGTCCATCTGGTGATGATGACCGTGCTCATCGTTGTGACCGTGCATTGTGGCCGTGTTTAGTAGCCCACTGTGCAGTGAATCTGTGGTGAGCACTACAGAAGTTCGTGGCACGCAGTCGCTTCTGTGATCGGAGCAGCTGGGCTGCAGCACTGGGTGCGGGAGAGGGGCGACGCAGCCGCCGCTGCCGGCCGCACCGCCTGCATCGGCATGGGCGGCGGCAGCATTCCCATGTTCCTGGCGCACCACTTCCCCCAGCTGCAAGTGCGTTCTCTGCGGGGTTTGGTCCCAGCGCTGCGATTGAAATCATGGACCAGGGCTGAAGCAGGTACGTCGCTGCGGCAACGAAGGCGCATAGACGTGAGCTTATATCCACCTCTGCATCAACGCAATCTCCAGGAAGGCGTATTTACTCGCACATTATTTCAACAATGGGTGCCCATGCGATGTCGCCCTGGCATCTTGGCAGTCAAGCAATGCGAGGTTTGCTGCGCGCAGGTTGACACCGTCGACCTGGATCCGGTGGTGATGGCCGCGGCTCGGAAAGCGATGGGCTTCCCTGCAGACAGGTGATCCCCGTGCTTGCGCCAGCCTGCGATTCGTTGCATGCTTTGCAACCAGCGCACAATGACTGTCAGGACTGATCATGCCCACATCGGCGCAAACAGCCTAGGAGCGCGCAGGCTCTCCTCCTGTGCACGTCACTATTACCTAATATAACCTTTATCCAGGTCTTCTGGGGAATCTTTCAGGTCCGCGACCTTCACATGCTACATGCTTTCAACATCACACTCAACCGCTATCCAGGCCGGGGTTCTCGTGAGGGAAAGGCACACACGGCGGCGTGTGTGGCCAGCCAGGTGGCACATGCGTCTGCAGTCCAAACCTCGCCAGAACCCTGTCGTTCCATCTGACGGCCACATTTGTCCACATCACAGGCCGGGGCTCTCTGCGGTGGAGGCAGACGCTGCGGCGTATGTGGTCAGTCGGGCAGCAGAGGCGCCCGGCAGCATCGACATTGCGGTGCTAGACGTTTTCGACGGCACGGACTCCACGCCGCCCTCGACCTCTTCTCCAGGTGCATATGTTCCGTTGGATCAATTTACGTTTCGAAGCTGCACCGGCATCGAACGCCCTGACAGAAGCGCCTCAGCTCTTGCGGTGCTGGACGTGTTTGACGGCGTGATGCTACGCCGAGAACGCTGTCCTCCTCGCTGCCTATCGTGTAAAATCACCCTACCGTGGTGGACAGCGGGTATGCTGCTGTTTGAGCGGCGGAAAGCAGCCCGGGCACACGGTAACAGGTGTTGCGCACACAACAGCCTTGTGGCAACAACACGTGCTGGATGGCCGGTCCTGCCGCAGGTCAGCACATTCCTGCCTGATCTGTCGTGAGCTTGCTGTTCCAGCGCATTTCCCAGTGACCCAGCAAGATTCTGAATTGTATGGCAGTGGCCCCGGCTGAAATGCCGTTATCTTAGCGGGTTTTGAGATCACACACGATTCGCGTGCTGCAGAGTTCCTGGCAGACCTGGCGGCAGCGCTGCATCCCGAACATGGCAGCGCGATCCTGAACCTGCATGGCGGCGGCCCCGGGGGGCCGATGGCGTCGCTGGGCCGGCTGCTGCGCGGCGGCGGCGGCGGCGGCCGCAGCCCAGGCTTCAGCACAGACAACCCCGCAGGCAAAGCTGTCGTGCGCATCGCCCAGGCCTTCAGGTTGGGATATCTGTTGAAAGCCGCGACACAGAAGGTTCCGTGGTTCACATTTGGCGGTTTTAGGGATTACGTCACCTGAGCCGCGCTACAAAGCCCTGCATTCCACTGCACACTGCAACAGACCCATACGAGTAGCCACCACCTGTGTTTTCACAAATCTTCGCAATTTTGACATGCGTGAGTAGTCATGGCCCCTCACCCGCGGCAGGCTCCTTCCGTCAGCACAGCCTACATCCTTCCAGTTCGCTTTGCCTGAGGGCGTTGCTGACTCACGCGCAGGGACGCGATCGTGCCGCCACTTCGGGAGGGCGGCCTGCACCAGGGCCTGGCCTACACAATAAGCACCGCCTGGCAGCACAACATAATTCTGGTGGTGACACGCGCACTGCGCCCAGGAGCAGCCTCGGGTGTGCATTGCTCCTGTTGTTGAGCCTCGCTGCTAAAGAATGCTAAAGAATGCTAAGGACGTCAATCTCTCACCGTTGCGTGCAGTACAGCATCGCGGTGGCAGTGACGCCTGGATGCTGCTTTCAGGAAGTTGATATGCAGCTCTCGCTGCTCTGCGCGCAACGCAGACCCTGCTCGGTCTGCTTTGCCGCCGCTGATATCGTGCATGTATGCTTGAACTCGATTCTGTGCACATATTCTGCATATATTCATGCACAATGTCTTTCTGCAAAACAGAAATGAATCTTCTACTTCCACTTGTCTGCTTCGTCACGACTGCGCTTCTCCAAAACATCTGGCAATTACATGTCCATCTACTTGCAAAACAATTGCCATAGGCCTTCTTGCCTTTTCCTCTTTGATGGAAAGGGAGTGTCACGGGCCCTCTTATGTTTTTTCTTTTCTTGAAAATGGAGTGCTTACGGCCTTCGTTTCATTTATAAACAGAACGTGCCAAGGGCCTCCTTGTGTAACTCGACTTGATTCTGTCAGGCCTGCGCTTCCACGAGACGGTGGAGCGGCTGCTGCCAATGTTGGCACAATTGTTAACAACACCGTCCTACATCCTCCTGCTGCATGGTACATTCCAAAACCCATCTGCAGTGTTGCACATGTGATCCTTTCACTGCAGGGCTGCGCTTTTATGAGACCGTCGAGCAGCTGCAGGCGGCCGCCGATGACACCGCCCAAGTCGCGGGGTACATGTTTTCGACGTCGAACCGCGCCACCCGCGGCTTCCACCCCATCTGAGGTGTGCAGCTGCATGCAGCATGGAAGCACAGAAAGAGAAGTGAGAAAGTTAAGTCGAGACACATGAAGCTGCGACGTAAAATGAAGTTAGCCCTGATCTCAATGCAACACAGTGTTCCGGCCATGTTGATGGTCATGTGCACGAAACAAAAAAAACGAAACCACCCATGTGTGTCGCAGGTACCCGCGGCGAGCTTCAAGCTGGCTGGAGCAGTTTTGGCATTCTGTACACTAGTTGTTTTACGCGTTAGGCGATGCACCCGCATGCAACCAGCACGGCGAAGGTGGCGGCAGTTGATGGAACGCGGCCGCTTTTGCCGTGCTGAGCATGCATTGTGTGGCACGAATAGTGTTGGCTGGAGTGTGCTGTGCGTCGAAGCGTGGTGCAAGTAGACAGTGGCTTAGCTAGTAGACAACATCGAACTGAACTTTATCTGTATAATGAAACTGAATGGGTGAGCACGGCTGCAAATACCTGACCTGCTGCTCTTTATCTGACCTGCTGCTGAGCAACAAATTGACAAAACCGCCCTGAGGTGGCTGGTTTCAATGGAGCCGAACCCGGAGTCTCCGGGTGCGACACCCGCCCAAGGCATCCCCAATACCAATCAAGGCATCCACTTGTCCGTGCATTCGAGTATTCTTCGCCTTCGAGAGATGACGCTTGATAAAGTGCCAAATGCCACCAGCTGTCCTTTCCGCGCACGCCACCATCGCTTGCTCGTACCCAGAACACCACATCGCCAGACCGCTGACCGCCCGGAGACCGCTTCTGCCCTGGGCTATGTTGTGCCCCAGTGGTCTGCTTTACAGTCAGTCCTCGCTCATATCGTACCCCAATGTATCGATCAGCCTGGGATGTAATGTCGAGAAAAGCAAAAGCACGCCATCACCAGCCGCTGCCGCTACATTTACACCGGCGCTACCGACAGCCGCGTTGCCGCACGGCCATGGCCCGCCGGAGCTGGGGGAGCTGTGCGCCTGTGGGCGCGCGGAGAACCCAGGCTGCGAGCACCATTGGCACTGCCACGTTGCTCGCGCGCACGGAGATCTCTCTGATCAGCTGGTTGCCGCCGCCGCCCCCCAGCCTGCCGCCGCTGCAGCAGCCATTCCACCAGGGCAGGCAACCACCGCGGCGGCAGTGGGCCAGCAGCAGCAGCCGGCGGACCGCCGTCGCCCCAGCAGCCAGCCAAATCCAAGATCAAAGTGGGTGAGGAGCCACCGCAGCAGCAGACGACGACAGCGGGAGTGGGCGCTCATGACAATTCTGTGGCGACCATGACGGTGTTGATGGCGGCACCAGTGGGGTCTCACATGATGGCGCTGTGACATCATGATTAGGTCCACAGCAGCCTGGCGAACTGTGCAGAGCAGCACCCGTCTACTGACCGCAAGCGCTGTGTGGATTGCTGAACAGATTCAGACGGTGGTGGTGTCACGTTTGCAAGCCACAATCGAAGCACACTTTCCCCAAGGCGCTTCTGTGGTTTAATCCAAAAGCAATGCTGCGAGGTAGTGGGCACATGTGGTGCTGCTTGACGCTGATTGCCGTGTAGGTCAGCGTGCCATCCGACGTGCTAAAGCAACCTACACCTCTGAAATATTGTTTTCGGGCGGCAAGTAAATCCCACATGCGCTCCAGCCGCAGCAGGGGCGTTCATACGGCAGCCGCTGTCAAGCCGCCGCCGTTTCCACCCTATTCCATGCACACTGCCCGTTGCAGCTGCCGCTGCTCCCCTGCCAGTCTCACAGCCGATCTCGCCACAGCCGTCGGCTGCTGAAGCACGCCAACTAGGCACCGGCGGCAGAGCGAAGCTGCCGTCGACAGCGCCATGTCAGTCGGCACAATGGAGCCGCCCTTGGCACAATGAAGCCGCCCTCGGCGCGCCCGTCTTACAGCCGATGGGCGTTGAACCTTGCAGCGGTGCGCAGCTGCCGCTGCCGGTGCCACGCCAGTCGGAAGTCTTCCTCGATGTAGGCCAGCCGCTGCGCCACTTCCTGGAAGCCCGGCCTGCATTTCGGAGACACAAGATAAAGGGACAAGCTTGAGCGGCTGAAGGCGGGCGCATACAAAGTGGCCGCAGCACCATGAGTTAGCAACGGCGCTCTGACAGAAGTATCGAGGATCGAGGATCGAGGAATATCGGAGTCCAGCGGGAGACATTCGCCTCCTTCGACAACAGTCTCAGAGCAAACGAATGTGAACAAATTTGTTCGAGGTGCTACCTTGTGGACGGGCCGCCAAGCCAGCAGGCTTCGCACATTGCCACCGGGCGGCGCGGCGTGGCGTCTTTGCCTTTGACTTTCACATCTTTGACTTCTTTTTCAGTGACTTCAGACGGTGAGTGGAGCTGTACCTGGAGGAGGGATCTCCGTGCCAGCACGCCTCAGAGAGCGCCACCAGCGGGCGGGGCGCAGCATCATCCCACTCGGGGCGGAGGCCGCCCTCGCACACGCCGGCGCAGATCTGCGCCTCCAGCAGCTCCCCATGCGCCGGGCGGCAGTGCCACATGTCCCACACTGCAGCGTGAGCGCACAATTTCCACTGGCAGCGGTCATGTCAGTTTATTGCGGCAGTCAGATATCGAGTCAGACCGAGGCAAAAGCGCTCATGGCGGACCGCCCTGTGGATATCAGATCATGAAGCCATCGCATGAGCCGGGCGACATAGCGATGTTGCGGCTAGCGAAGTGCTGCAGACTCGTTGAGAGCACTATTGCGAAAGCTCTGCAACGAAAAGCACTGCTCCTCAGGCAGACTTTCTCGATACGCACTCAATCAACAGTTTGACACCACGATGCTCATCGAGAACTGAAAGCCAGCGAACATCTCAGAGTGGCAGATGCTCACGCAGGATGCCGAAGGCGTAGACGTCCGAAGCCTTCGTTGGCATGCACTCGTCGAACAGCTCAGGCGCCGTGTATGCAATCGTGCCCAGAGCCGCGCCCACCTCCTGCCCGGATTCGCCTCCGACCAGCTCCCGGCTCAGGCCTGTGGGGACAGCACAGACTGACATTTCTCATCTGAAAAGGCTGCAGCACAGTTCTTGACGTGCCTGTGAGCTGGAACCCTGCTTTTTCTGGCGCGGCCCGACCTTGTGGCCCGATTCGCTGCCAACCAGCTCCCAGCTCGAACCTGCAGATGTGGACATCTGCTTGTGGGTGAGAATCCGTGCAGACGACCTTGAAGACGCTTGCGGCAGATGGAATCCTGAGTCACGAATCCGAGTTGCTAAAATTTGTCATGCCAGATGTAAATGGGCGACCTGAGCGGTGCGGCGCAGAGCACAGCTGTCTCTCCAGCGGTCTCCGAAACGTGAAAGCAGATGCATGAGGGATGAACACGGGAGATAGTGCACCTCAGAATGCCTTTCGCCAACACTCCAACACAGAAAGCAATCAAATTCTCTTACAAGAGTACAAATGGCGCACCAAAGTCGTTGAGCGGCCGCGGCGGTCCAGGCGGTGCGTTGTGAGCAGCAAAAACGACAAAGACTAGAGCGGAACAAAAGAACAACACGCACCGAAGTCGGCGACCTTGGCAATGTAGCCGCGGCGGTCGAGGCGGTGCGTTTTCAGCAGCACGTTGGCGGGCTTCAGGTCGCCGTGCACGACGCCCAGCGAGTGCATGAAGTCCAGGCCTTTCGCCACCTCCGCCGCCGTCCGCAGCAGCGCCCGCTGCATACACGGCAGCAATGCTTACATGCGGCCATGAGCCATGCACAACGCCCGGGCTGGGCTGTGCATGAGGCCCAGAACCTTGGCCATCTCTGCCGTGCCAGCAGCTGCGCCCGCTGCAGACATGACAGCGGCGTGCCGAATGTGCTAAGAACATAGTGGTGATGCAACAGACGCGCTGAAGCGAAAGAATGAACCAATGAAGGGCATCATGCAACGCAAGGGTGCATCGTAATCGCAGGCTCCCCAGCTAATGCAAGCAGCCAGGACAGCAAGGCGCTCACGTAGGTGTGGTCGAAGGACCATCTTCCATTGGGCTTTGGCTGGAAGGCGCCGCGCCGAGCTGCCTCTGCCAGCGTGCCCAAGTCGCAGAACTCCTGTGCGGCGGCAGCATCCGAAAGTCATCCATCGTTGCAAGGCATTTTCTTCATTCTGGTGTGGCAGAGCCCGAACGAGCAGCATAGACAATGGCGCTGCAGCAGCCGCGAATGGCCCGCAGCCTCACACGCTAGAGTCTTGGGCCCCTGTCTCAGAAATGTTTGGAGTTTTGGCATCGCTTTCCTCGATCTAATCTGCGACATGGCACTTGCATCATGATGCCTGCCGAGACACCTGAGCTTGAAGCCGGTACAACAAACACCTTGTTGACAGAGCGGCATGTACTGCATGACCGCGGTGCAAGACTGCAAGCCGCTCGCACCATGACAGTGACGAGCACCGCCTGCGTGCCATGCAGGCCCGCCACCTCAATGGCCTGGCAGCTGTCCCGGTAACCGTGCGCTGCGCGATGAGCACACCACGCATCCAGAACACTGATGCGAGAGCCAACGATCGGTGTGTGCATGTCATTCTTGTGCTGGACAGTGGCCTGGCATCTGGAAGGCGGATGCGGAACATTCCCGTGCAGCTTGACGAGCGCATGGTGCAAGTGCATCATGCCGACGCTGGGATCCAGTGCACCATGCTGCACCCGCTGCACCTGCCTGCAACTCTGCAAAGCCTGCCGGAAACCGCAGCAGGTTCAAGGTAGACGCAGCAGGCGTACCATTGTGACGGCGCACTGGGGAGCCAAAGCCCTGCTCCGAGTTGAAGGACTCCTGCGAGGCGGCGACGCTCTCCACTATTTCCAGCTGCGGCAGCGCCGGCGGCGGTGGCACGACGCACCCCTGCTTTGCTGGCCGCCCGTCCCAGGCGGCGGCCAGCGCGGAGCGCAGATCGGCTTGCTGCTGCTGCGGCGGCGGCGGCGTCTCCACGACGGCGGCGTCTGCAGACTTCGCCACCTTTGCGGCGTGCCACACCGGCAGGGCCGGGCCAAACGGCTGCGTGCCAGCGTCTGCGCTGCAACCCCCTGCGTAGCCTGGCTGCAGCTGCTTCTCCTGCGCCGTGCTCGACTGCAGCCGCATTGGCAGCGGCTCCTGCTGCGGTGCCGCCATCGTGGCCGCCGCTGGTGCAGCGGACTCCCATTCGAACAGCTCGTTGTCGCGCATCGCGGCGCCGCCACCGCTGCGGCCGCCGCCGCGCGTGACGCTGCATTCCGGGTCCACGATGCTCCAGGCGCCGGGCGCCGTGATGGCACCCACAGCGGCCGGGATTGTCTTGCGCGGAGACTGGTCGCCGGCGGCGGTCCAGTCGTAGTCGTTGAAGGACGGGACGGTCGCCGCCGCGATGGCCGAGCCCCTGGGCTGCGGCTCAGGCGCCTTAGCCCCCGTGCTGGCAGCCTGAAGCGCAGCAAGCACATGTCGGAAGGGCCAGAAGTCCTTCGCGCATCTGTCAGGGCAATGCAAAGCCGTCGCCACAACAGGGCCTGACCAGGGGCAGCAAAGACATTCACTGCAGTGGGGGAGCAGTGCGGATGCAGGCATATGACAGGAGATTGCTGTCCACCCGAACATGCACTGTGCGGCGCGAACCACAAGGCAAAGCAATGCTGCTCAGCTAGAATTCAAGAACCTGAAACATAGAATGCTCACCACGATGCCCTCCCAAAGGCTGGTGCAGCCGCCAGGCTGCGGCGTCGCCAGCAGGCTGACCGGCTCCGGCGCGGGCGGCAGAGCCCGCCGCCAACCCGCAGCCTCGCTCTCCTCGAATCCGCCATCCACAATTTCCGCCGGCGAATCCTGCCAGGATGTCCGCAGCACGTCTCCGCCGCCGCCGCCGAGGCCCGCCCGCGGCGGCGGCACGTCGATCGTCGGGTGCGGCGGTGCCCCTGACTGCACCGACGGCGCAGGCTGTGGCTCCGGCCCGACAGCTGCCAGCGGGTTTTGCGCCCAGGCGCCCGGCGGCAGCTGCGCGGCGTTCACGCCGTCCGCCGCAGAGAAGGTCAGCACGCGACGCACTGGCCGGCGCTGCCCGCCGCTAGCCGACACAGCGGGCGACAGTCCCGCGCCGGCGGCGTTGGTGGCGGTCTCCACGGCGGCCTCCGCCGCCAGCGAGTCGGCGTCGCACATCGTCGCGGCTGTGCTCGGTGCGCTGCCGCCACTGTCGCCCAGGGCGCTCGTGAAGGTGCCGTCGGACGCCGGCTCACTGTCGGCAGGCGCTAGGTAGACGTCTGCGCCGCCTGCAGTGACGGCGGCGGCGGCGGCATCTGGGATGGAATCCGAGCCATCCCAGGCGCCTCCCGCGAGCGCCGCGGCTATGGTGTCCTCGAGACGAGGCGGCGGCCGCAGCGCGGCGGCAGGATCTGCGGCCAGCTGGCCGCTGTGCTGCAGGAAGCTCGCCGCTGTGCCGCCAGCGTCTGCAGCGGCGCCTCTGCCAGCCTTGAAGTGCGCGCAGCTTGCAGGCGCCTCGCTGCAGGGTGGGTCCTTGGCGATTGGCGGCGCCTCCGGCACCAGCGGTGCCAGGCGGGACCGGCTCAGCACGCGCTGCGCCCTCGGCGTGTCTGACACCTGCGACCGCCATTTGAAACGATTCCCACTGTGTCGGCCACGACTTCAGCGAGACCTGACTTCATGCTTGCCGGCAGCTTCTTCTTGGACACTGTCCATAACAGGGCGTTGCTCACCTGCACTGCATTAACCATCCCATTCACTCCCAATGGCAGTGAAGCACTGCCATTGGCAGTGCAGCAACACAATACGGTGAAAAATGAAACAAAAACCAATGCGCACACCTGGCGCTGTGGCTGTTCTCCTGCCCAGCAGATGGTCCAGGCATAGGTTTGTGCCTGCGCCAGGAGGCACAGGAGCACAGTCAACGAAAGCCCGCGGCGAGATCCATCAGGTCGGGCTCGAACGAGTCGCCATTCCAGGTCGTCATACTGAGGCAGCGCGCAGCAGGCAGCAGCTGGGATTCGTTTCAGAGCCAGCACTGCAAATCCTTCCCTGCTAACGGCAACGCAACAGCCAAGCATCCGTCCATCGGGTTGGAAGCAAGGCGATGCACATCAACGGACTGGCAGTGAATACATAGTTCTTTAACGCCCCTCGGAGTGGACAGTTGCTGCGCACCACATGCGGGTGGGACATGCGCTTAGACAGAACGATCTCCCGCATTGAACCGCTGATGATGCGCGCACTGATTGCACAATGCTTGAAAAGTCAGAAACAAGTCAGAAACAACATGTCGCACCACGTGTGGGTGGGACATGCGCTTGGACAGGACGATCTCCCGCATAGCACGCCGCAGCGCCGCCGCATCGCCGGTGTCGCAGATCATGTACTTGACCGCGCATACGACACCACGCCACGCGCCCTGCGACAGAAGGCAGGCTTTGTCTGATTGAAACCATGTGAGCCGACCTCCGAATGCCATCAGGTCCGCCGTTCGAGCATGCATGTTTGGTGCAGACTTCATGGGATCACAGAGCTGTAGTGCCGCTCGAAGTGAGTCTGGGCGCTGCTCAGACCGTGAGGGGGATTCCTTGAAAATCTCTGCCGCCCAGAGCTGTCGAGGTGACTCATTGGAACAAAACAGCATTCGTCTTACCCGGTACACGGTGCTGCTGCCGCCCTGGCCGATGCGCTCAGCCAGGCGGACCTCCTCCAGCCGAACCTCCCCCGCGCGCGTGAGTCTGCCCCCTTCCAGCACCTGGCCTCCTGCGCCGCCGCTGCCGCCGCCGGCGTCGCCGCCGCCGCCAAAGCCGACGTCGCTGGTGGCGCCCAAGGCGGCGGCAAGCCCTATGCCGGCAAACTCCGCGCCGGCGTTGAACCCTGAGGGAATGCCGCCGGCGCCGCCGGCGCCCTCGCTGACGGCGCCAATGGAGGGCATGCTCTTGAGACCGCCACCGCCGCTGCGGCCGGACTTAGCAGGGCTGCCGGCGCGGCTTGCGGGGGCGCTGGCGCGGCCGAAGCCACTCATGCCAGCCCACGACAGGTCGCAGGGCGAATTAAGAGCGTTGTGCAGCGAGTCCCGCACCTGCGGCAGCAAACCAAATGGCAATGAAACTTAATAATTCTCCATGAAAGTCTATGCAGAACCATGACACAAGACCAGGGAAGCCGGCAAGGTGACGAAGCTGGCGCAAGGAGCATGCAACTGAAGAGTAGCTCACTGCAGCAGTCCATGGACACACGAAGGTCTGGCAATGGCCAAGAGGCAGCACTGCAGAAGCTGGCGTAGGATAAGAGAACGAGGAGAGTAAACACACCATGCTTCGGTGCAGTGCCGCCACCACGTCGATGTCTGGATCCGCGGTTGGCGCCGCGCTGCCAGCTGCCACAAATGGTGACGCCTGTACAAAGTCAGAAGCGGTATATCGCAGATGGCGAGCAGGTGGCAGATGGCAGATGGGCAGGGGGCAGAGCAGAGCAGCTGCCGCCAAGTGGAGCAGAGCCAAAAATGGCTGAAAGCATCCAGATGATTAACTAATATCAACAAGGAAACAGTCCGCACCGCCGACGTGCAACTGCTGGCGTCCGCCTGGATATTGAAAGCTGCTGGTATGCCGCCGGAGCTGCTGTCGGCGGCGAACGCGTCAGACCTCGGCCAGGCGCCGCCGCCGGCTCGCTTGGCGCCGCCGCCGGCGATCTCAATGGTGCACAATGGCAGACGGGCGCCGCCGCCGGAGCCATAATGCAGCCGCCGCTGGGTGGGGTTCCGCCGCCGCCGCACGTAGAAGCACCACGACAGCAGCAGGCCTAGGCACACGCCTGCAAGCACCGCATTTTGCTGCTCAGTATGGGGTGCCACCTCCCTTCACCTTGCTGTCAGCACCGAAGCGGTGACCGCATGCAGGGCATGTGTTTGCGGCACGACTGCTGCCGCAGCAAGTGGCATTCATGCAAGTGCTGCTCACCGTAAGCAGAGGCGTGTTCCGGCCTCGCTGTCAGAGGCGGCGCCGCCAAGTGCAGATCATGAGGAGAATTGTGCAGTACGTCAGAACAGCAGGCTGGATGGCTCACCAACGATCAGCGCCGCAGAGACCGGCGCGGCAACTGCCGCCGCCAGCTTCATCATGTCCGCTGTCTCGGCCTGCAGTGCGGGCACTTTCGCACGGTCAGTGGATCCGGGCCGTGTGCTTGGAGAATCGATCGTCAACAAAGTGCTTGCTTTGACAGTCTGCTGCAGGGGCGGAGGGGCAGCCAGACGGATATTCGAATGTGGAGCAGCAGAAGACGACGAAATGTGGGTGCCGGGACTGATGACGAAAGCCACAGACACAAAGCGGTTGATTCGTTTCCTGACGGCCAGCCTGACTGCCTACCAGGCGCCTCAGCACCAGGACTCGCAGGCTGGTCTGGGCCGCGGGGCGTGTATCGAAAACACCCAACCACTCGTCATGACGAAATCTGGCAGCAGGCTTGGACAGCAGTAGCGCGCATTCCAGCCCTCATTTCAGGCAGCAACAATCATGATCACCCGCAATGTTTTACAAAAGCTTGATGGAACACATGCATGCAAGCTGGCAGCAGCCATATACAGCCCTCGACAGTTTGAAGTCCCGGAAGATTCCGACACCAGCTCCTGAGCACAATTTGGAGTCCGAATCCGAGAAATCCCGCCTTGATAACAATAAAAGAACACGTGAATTGTTGGCCCGAGTCAAATCGCCAAACACAAACTCCCCAATGATCTGCACCCCGATGATCTGCAGAATTTGCCCTGGTGGGATGGGGACAGCATGTCCATCCGAGAACCGCAGATTCAGGGGCTGAACCACACCCAGGCAGCCATCCGCCGCAAAGAATAACGAAGTGCATCTTGCGCCGCGCAGTATACATCGGTGCAGGCGCCGAACTGTGCCGGCGCGCGGTGGGATTCTGCATGATCCCCGCTGTTGTCCTCGTGATTGACAGTCCCCGGTGAGCGCCAAAAGGCGAACTGGGCTGCATTCGGCCAGGCGAGCTTTTCAGACCCATCTTCCGGGGCGTCGCCGCCATTGTGTCAGCCGTTGGCTGAATCTGCTGCTGATGTGGTGCCTGAAGATCGAAGTTCCGCGTCGATGTGGCTGGTGTCGGTGATGGGCGTCCATTCACGGCGCCGCGCGGCGCACGCGCTTGGTACCCCACTGGAGGCTGCCGCCTGCAGCACCAACGAAGACTCTCTGAGGTCTGCATCGCTGCAGCGACTACGGCGGGAGTGGTCGATGTCAGACACAACGTTCAAGTCCAGGTGCCTGAAGAAACTTTCGAAGCAGTGCAGCACATCGCAGCGGAGTATAGACATCATGCCCGACCACTCGGAAGCCTCGAAAGAAGCCAGCTGCAAAGGTTGCAGCAACCAAGGCAGGCAACCCGCACCGTCAGAGACGGCTGCCGGCCGCTTTCGCGCCGCCGCCGCCGCCGCCACCGCTAGCTGCTGCGCCTGCGCGGGCGCGGCCGCCCCGTCGAGCCTGGCCCACTTGGCCGCCGCCGCGAGGCCCGCCGCCAAGTCGTGCGTCTGGGAGCTGTGGTCGCTGCTGACGGAGCTGCGGATTCACCAAGGATCTCGTTTGAAGAGCATGCTGAGCATGAAGAGCTCAGTTTGAAGAAATTCGTACGTCAGATGAAGGATTTGTGATGAGAATCGAAGTCAAGGCAGTCAAATTCAGGATGAGCCTCTGATACCATATCCAACAGATCCAGCAGCAGCGCAGGGGTTGGCGAACCTGCGATAGAAGCCCGGCTGCTGCTTTGCCGCGCCGGCGCCAGGGTTGCTGGTGAACTGCCCAGAAGCCAATGCTCGCGGTGTGTCGACACCGATGCTTCCGGCGGTGCTGCTGGTCGATGGAAACTTTTGGCTACTTGCCAGGTCGCACCCCACGGCGGCACTGCCGGTCGAGGGGAGCTTGTGAATGGCAGCCAGGCTGCGGGCGACGGCATCCGTGCCGGGTGGCGGCGCGGCGGCCGATGCGGCCGCAGCCGCGACCGGCGCCGCCGCCGCCGCCTCAGCCGCCGCCGCAGACGTGGCCGCAGACTGCGCCGCGCTGGGCGCCTTGTCAGGGTAGCCTCCCCTGCCGCCGCCGTCGCTCGCCAGCCCCAGGTGCAGACTGGTCGCCATCGCCAGCAGCTGCTGTGCCCGGCTCAGCATGTCGGCGCGCGTCGCGGGTTCCGCAAGGTGCTCTGCGCCCCTGCATTAGGGTTTTGCCACAATGCTCACACGACTTGTGTCATATGAGTCAAGCCATGCACGATGCTGATCCACACTGAGATCACAGGAGTTTGCTGCATGGCTCGACAGCTACGCACACGGCCATGCAAGACACAACTGTACGCTGATCCACGCTGGACTTGAGCTGTGGTGTGGAGCTGGAAGTGACAAGATGTAACCTTCCAAAGCTTCCGATGCCCGCCTTGAATTGTCCGCACCTGGCCTCGATGCCATGCGCCTTGTGCTGCAGAGCCAGCCACGCCTCCGCCGCGTTGGCGGCGTCGCCGCTGCCAGTGCCGCCAGTGCCGCCGCTGCCAGTGCCGCCGCTGCCAAGCTGCCGCGTCTGCAGCTGGTGCGCCGACGCCTGCAGCGCCTGCGCCTGCGCAATCGAGATCACCACCTTCAAAGCAAACGGGTCAATTCACAAGAAAGAGAAGCAAAGTATATCGAAGGACACAGCGAAGCGACGTTCGATTGGAGACTATTGCAGGCAGCTGAAACAGCTCGGTTTGGATCGTGTCTGGTCTGCAGGACAAACGGTGGCCTGCATACCTGCTGCTGCAAGGAGAAGGAACCCGGCTGCTGCTGCTGCAGGGCATCCGCCTCCCGCTGCTGCTGCCGCTGCTGCTGCCGCTGCAGCTCCGCCTCCAGCTGCTGCCGCCGCCAGTGCTGCTGCAGCTGCGTGTTCTGCGCGGCATCCTGCTTCCTGCTTCCTTCTTGCTGACGCCAATAATGCTGCAGCTGCGCTTCTGCCCGCGCCTGCCACAGCGCCTGCTGCTGCTGCTGCTGCTGCTGCTGCTGCCGCTGCTGCTCGTGCTGCGCCTCATCCTGCATCCGGCGCCCCGCATCCTCCCGCTGCTGCTGCTGCTGCTGCAGCTGCAGCTGCTGCTGCTGGCGCCAGCTGTGCTCCTGCTGCTCCGCCGCCGCCGCCGCTGCATCATGCGCCAGCTGGCTGCGGGCCGCTTGCTCATCACGCGACTGCTGCTGCTCCTGCCGCGCCCAACGCCGCCTCTCCTGATCATCGTCTTGCTGCTGCTGTCCCTCCAGCTTTGGCCGCCGCCGCTGCGGCTGCGGCGTCTGCTGCCGCTGCCGCTGATGCTGCTGCCGCCGGGCATGCCGCTGCGCCTCCGCTGCTGCTTGCCGCTGCTGCGCCGAATGCCCCGGCTCCCCGAAGTTGAGCGTTCGACGGCCAACCTCCGGCAGCGCCAGCACTGCCTTGTCAAATGCCATCGCCGCATCTACCTCGTCCTCGAAGAAGCCCAGGTGCGTGATCTGCGCAGAGGAGCACATTTCAGGATTATGATCTGGAGTTACTCAAGGTCAATGATCTGAAGATACTCCAAGGTCAGTGGTCTAGAGCTAATGTGTTATCTGTCTTGCACACCACATTGCAGCGGCAAGACAGCCAATGTCGAGGCTGGTCACATGCCACTGGCGGTGCCGTGTCGCAAACTGTTTACCACCACACCACTTTGGACCCGAGTCGGCTCATCTGCTGCAGGCCATGATGGCATGTGCATAAAGCCGACTTGCGAATCCCCGGACAGCATCCAGATGGCAAGCTGGTGCGCACCTTGCCGCGGACGTTGAGCTGCGCGCGCCACTTGTTGGAGCGGTAGCTCCAGCAGACGCCCACATAGTCGCTGGTCACGCGCTGCTCCTGCGGCAGGTTGCGCGCCCCCAGCACCCCGCGCCGCCGGATGGACGCCGCCACGTTGGCCTGCATGCTGGCGCCGCCGCCGTCGCCGCTGAAGCCCGCCGCCGGCCGCGGCGGGTGCCGCGCCACCGCCGCCGCCGTCGACAGAGCGTACTCGGCAGACTCTGTACCGGAGGAGGATTCGTCGTCATTGGCGCCGCCGATGCGGCTGCGGAATCCGCCGAGCGCCAGGCGCCGGGACTCACCCTTGCTGCCGCCGCTGCTGCCATCGTCAGCAGAGTCGCCGAGCTCCGCGAAGTCTGAGAACGCCGGCCATGGGCGGTGGCCGCGGCGGGACGACCGCCGTACTATGCCGCCGGCCTCGTCGCCGCTGGCGGTGCCGGTGCTCTCTCCTTCCTTATCTCCTTCCTCGCCTTCCTGCTGCTGTTGCCGCTGCGGGGTGCCGCGGCTGCCGGACTTTGTGCGCGGCCGGCGCGGCGCCCCCGGCAGCGCCGGCTCGGCTTCGGCCTGCACACATCATGCCGAGAGATCAGGTGTTGGTTCACTTCTCAGGGGCTACTGCACCAAAAGCAGGGCTGATGCACCTTCGCTGCAGGTGTGTGTACATTACTCACGCGGTAGTGCTACTAGGGGAGTAGACAAAGAGTACAGAAAGTACGACAAGGAGTACTAAGAGTACGACCAACAACACACAGAAGTCCCCACAACTCTGAAGCGTCAAGACAAATCTGCTGCAGCAGTTCATCTTAAGCCACTGCGTACAACTCGACGGCAGCTGGACCAAATTGATGAGGGTGAGGGCGTGAGACTGGGGCTGCCTGCTGCACACATGCAGCAGAATGCTGTATCACAATGCGTGTGCCAAATTCAATTGAACAAGGCAGCACACATGTTGCAGGCTTTTCAGAATGTTACATGAAAACAGCACCTGTGGCGGTGATCCGCTGCTGGCGCCCTGCTGCCCTGTAGTGCCCCAGCAGGGGAGGCCCCGCGGCCGTGCGATTACTTCGTGCGGCGCCTTAGGGAAGTTGACCGGCGCCCCGGGTTTGCGCTCCTGCCGCGTCGCCGCATCGTACGCCCGTGCCTGCAACAGGACGAAATCCCGAAACTGCAGATGCATTTCTGCGATGTTGCCAGCAGCTTTCGTGCTGGCGCGGCAGCTTACCACGCATGACAAGAGCCACACCAGAAACGATGGGGGCTGCCGCAGCTGACGTGCTCTCGCAGTTCCACTTGCCAGCCGAAGCAGGTGCCCGGGTCAAGGCAATAAATGCACAGATTCTTAAAGTAAGATAGAGTTTGCAAAAATGGCATTCCCACCGCGTCTACGGGGTTGTCATAGTAGCCCAGGTTGCGGCACTTGCCGCTAGAGCCGAACTGCGCGCGCCACTTCCTCATGATGCGGCACCAGCTGACGCCCTGCACACGCCAGCCAGCGAGTTGACACATGCCTTATCAAAGCTCACGGTCAGCTCTGCTGAGAGCCTTGATTCACCAAGTGCATGTCTTCTGATGCACATGCAATTTGTTCTGGTGCCTGGCAGGAGTCGTCGCATTGTGAGAGAAGCTGGGCAAGACTGGCAGTGAAGGCAGCCCCTCCAAACGTGCCATGCTGACAGGAGATGCAAGGACTGTTGCAGACACGGATCCAGCCTTCAGGTGACATCCCAGACGCACTCGGTAGCTCGACTTTCTGTCATCGCTCGCGGACAGCGGTCCGGAATCGGCGTCCACGCCTGTTGCGCAGCGCGAGCCGCCAGGACTGCCGCCCGCAGCCGCCGCCGCTGCCGCGGCTGCTGGCATGGAACCCTCTTGTGCATGGGGCTGCGGGACTTGCAGCAGCCTGAGGCCCTCCCACGGAGCGCGCGGCTGCTGCTGTGACACCATAACGACCTCTCACGAGAACGAATACAGCCGGCTCCGTGCGAGTCGTGTGCATGCAAAGGAATGTCGCCGCTATTGAGCACGGCGTGCTTGCAGTCGTGCAGTGTGCCCGTCAGCGGATTGGGGTCTCGCAACCTCATGTGCACCTCGCATGGGCTCGCTGCCAAGCATTTCCAGGCACAACACGATGATTGAGACTTCGCAAACTCGCAAATGAGCCAGGCTGCTCTGACGCAACAGAGTCCGAACATGCAATGATTTGAACTGGCAGGCGGCAATTCTGCTCCTTGCCTGGGCGGGCGAGGATTTGACGCCCACGTCAAACGGAAGGTGCATCAGAGGTGCCTCGTAGCGTCCCCGAGGCCGCTGCGGCTTTCGCGGCGCCGGGCCGCCATGGCAGAGAGCAGGCGCCGCTGCCGCCGCCGCCAATGCCTCGCTGCCGCAAGCGTGCGGGCTCTTCTCGAGCCCATTCATGACCTGCCAGCCTGAGCCGCCGCCGGCATCGGCAGCAGCGATCGGTGATGGCGAAGGCGCGACCGCAACTGCAGCTGCACCCTGCCACGGCGCGGCGCCGTGGCTGCTGAGACTTGACAGAAAACCGCCGATGCGTGCGTCCTGCGGCTGACACGCAGATAGCTGCGCTTGCGGCTGCGGCTGCGAATTAGCGGCAGCAGCCGACTCTGCCAGCGCCTGCATCGATGCGGTGCCGTGGTAGCCCTTGTTGGCGGACGGGGCTTGCGCCGGCGGCGGCGGCCAACTGGCAGGGGCCTTTGCTCGGCGCTGGCGCTGCTGTGTGGCGGCTGTCGCAGTCTGGGGCTCCTGTGCTGGGACCGCCGCCGGCGCGTTGTTGTACTGGCTGAGTGGCTCTGCTCGCGGGGTGCGCTTCCGCTGGTGCATGCCCCGCGGCTTGACGCCCAGCATGCTGATCACAGCCTGCTGGGTCGCCGCCGGCTGCACGCTGGCAGTGGCTGCTGCGCCTGCAAGCGGCGGCAGCGCCGCCGCCGGCACGGTTTGAGGCGCCAGCGTGAGAGACGCCGCGGCTGCGACTACCGTGTCGCCGAGACCGCCACCTCCCAGCGGCGGCGATGGCACTGCACGCAGAGCAGCAGCGGTACCACTACTACCTCCGCCGGTGGCTGCTGACTGAAGCGCCAGAAGCTGCGGCACAGAGGCCGCGGTCAGCTGCGGCACCGGCGGCAGGCTGGCTGCGGGGACCGCCCAGGTGTCGCTGAGCCGCCGGGGCTCAGCCGCCGGGCTACTGGGCTTGCTGGGCCGCTGCTGCTGTCGCGGCTCGGCTGCCAGCGCTGCTGATACGGGGTGTCCGGGAGACCCTCGCACGGGCACTGCAAACCCGGCGAATGGCGGCGCTGGCGCAGTTCTCGCCGCGGGCGGCGGCCCGGCGCTGGACGGTCGCGGACTGGAGCATTCGCTTGTCGCAGCGGCCATGCTGGCAACGTTGCCCATGCGACGTCTCAGCACTACAAGTGATTTTCTTGAGCCGCTGCGCCCGTTGCGGTGTTACGCACCTGCGAGCAGCGCGTAGCTTGAAGGCGCAGCGAGTCGGGCAAGCCTGCGGCCGGGGCGACTCGCACGTGCGAGGTTTTGTCGCGTAAGCTGAACTACCTACGCGGCCAGAGAGAGAAGAGTGAGCCAATGAAAGGGAGAGCAACCGAAAGCACGAGATGCGATTGGTTGTTGGTCGGGAAAAAGCCGGAGCCTCACATCTTGAGCATCTGCGTTGGAGTGTGGTCCCTAAATGTCCCTGGACGATTTCTGGTCCCTGTCGACGGGAACTAGTACGGCGGGAACGGCAGATACAGGTGACTGCATAGATGGTCAGAATCTACGCAGCCGCGGTACGCTTGATTGAGGCACTCTTTCGCGTGGCGGAACGCTCCTGACCGCTATCCTGACCCCAGCGGCGGGGAAGCGTCTGATGGGGGCAAGCGACGATGGATCCCCAATCGAGATGACCTGACCAGCATGCACAGACATTACTGGCTTGTTGACTCAGCTGATATGGCATGCTCAGACGGCTGAAGTGGTCCTCGGCCCTGGCTGAGTGGCTCTCCAGTGGGCAGCGTAAGGAGTTCATCGTACGCGTGGCACACGCACTTTTCTACGATGTTCTTGCAATCAGTGAGGAGCTGTGGAGCCCATTGATCGAAGGAATACTCGCCAGCAAGAGTTCAGTGCGGCTCACACAGCTGATCTGTGCACCAATCTAACACGTGGCATTGACTACTGACTAGCCGAGCAGAGTTCAGCATCCCCGGCCGGTTGTCGGCCGCTGCAATGCTCAATCGCAAGCCTTGGTGACGTAATTGCAGCAGGCCCGCCGAGCGGAGAAGCCAGATGTTGCAATGCATGTGGGAAAGGGTCCACCCCCGCGTGTGCGCGAGCACGACGATGCAACAGCTGACTGCCGACGGCAGGCTGGCGTCTAAAATCCATGCAGGCACAACTGCTCGGCGTCGTGGTTCGAGAGCATGCGACTTACGATTGCCCTGGACTCCAGTACGACACCAGTGAGTATGATCGCCTGAGAATAACCCCCACCTCGCGTGGCGTCCGGTCAGCGGTAGGTTTTCCACTATAGGTGCACGGCCGGGGCGCGGGCGCATGCTCTGCTTGTCTGGACGCATGTGGATACTTTGGTGAAGCTAGTCGTGATCCGGCCCTCCGATTGTCACCTCGCGACGTGTTCAAGACGCCAGCTGTTCGGTTTCACGCAAGCTTGGCTGACTTTGTTTGGGCAACCCGGCTGCAGGAAGGTCTGTAACTACTTCCTTAAGCCAACACCCGAAGGGACGATCCAAAACAAAGAATGTTCGTCAGAGCCTACGCATCTAACAGAACGTGATTCGTTTGACTCTTTTGATAGACAGTGCTTGCACAGCCGCCGGCATAGGGAATCAGCTTCTCGCGAGGTGCACCGATCTGGATTCTCCGACACGACTGCCCCCGGCCAGCGGCAGCTGTTGAGCCCTGGTTGCGGGTTTCAGAGTGGCTTACGTGACGAGCTTCATAACAGAGTCGATCGCCAGGATACAGCGCTGCACATGACGCCACAGCAGCGACGCCCGCCTCATCAGCATGGCGGCAGCGCTGCGGCAGCACAACTCTTCAACGCTATGCAAACTGCTGGACTACGCTTCCTTTGCGCTGCTGGACTCCTTGGCGCTGACGCCACGAGCGTCACCTGCTGCTGCGGCGCTGCCTGCTGGCGCCGCCAGGCAGCCGTCGCAGCGGCTGGCCAGTGTCATGGCGCTCACGGCCCACGCGCCCGAATATGGCCTACCGGCGCTGCCGGCTGCGGCCCGGCGCGGCGGCGCTAGTGCATCGCGGCTGCCGCCGCGTCCACAGCAGGCGGGACCCGGTGCGCCTGCGCGCACAGCGCTCCAACCGCCAATCGCGCAACCGGCGTTTGCGCCATGGCCATCCGGGTCCGACGAGCCAGAACAGAGGCTCCGACAGGCGCAGGCACACCAGGCGCGCGGCCACCGCAGCCAGGGGCGGGCGCCTGCACAGCTGCCGCAGCAGCGGCAGCAGGCAAGGTTCCCGACGATGGGCCGCGGCGGCGGCCGCCTGCGCCGCCGGCTGGCGCCTCAAGCCGAAGACCTCGAGCTGCCGCTCGGCAGCGGCTGGCGGGAGCCCGACGACGTCCCCGTCGCCGCAGAACCAGCGCCGGCACCCAGGGGGCCAGCTGCACCCGCAGAGACGGCAGCGGCTCCCATCGACGGCAGTGGCAGCGCGGCAGGCGGCGCGACGGCGTCATGGCGCCGTCAGCTGGGCGCTGGCCGGGGGCGGCGGCCGGCAGCCAGGCCAGCGCCAGCGCCGAGCCCTGAGTTGCCGTGGGCTGCGGGACGTCCGCGCAACGGGCGGCCAGACACGTTGCGGCGGCAGTGGGAATCGCCGGCTGGCGCCGCCGCCGCTCCCGTGCTGCCTGCCTCGGCGCCGTGGGCTGCTGGGCGAACGTATGACCGGCAACCGAACCGGCTGCAGCGGCAGTGGAAGATGCCGACCGGCGCCGCCGTCGCTTCGGAGTCGCCTGCCTTGGCGGCGGCACCGGTGGCCGCGCCGGCCGCCGCCGAGCAGTTTGCGGAAGCCGCGCCCCCGGCGCCTGCTGTTGACGGCGCTGCAGCAGTTTCCGCCGCCACAACGGCGACAGCCTCCGCTGCCACGCGGCTGCCGCAGCAGCAGTTCAGTCGTACGGCAGCTCGGCCGCAGCTACTAGAATGGACGCCCCCGCCGCTGCAGCGGGCCGAGCGGCCGTCTTCCCCGCCGCAGCGGCAACGGCCGATGCCGCTGCCGCCGCGCAGGGCGGCGCAATCCCGGTCGCCGCGCCCCAAACCGCACCTCAGACCGACCAAGCCGGCGCACCTGCCGCGGCGGCAGCGGCAGGAGGTTCCGCCGGGTGGGATCGCGGCGGAACTGGCGCGGCGCGGCATCAACGTTGACGACTATCTGTACCTGGACCGTCCGGGGGACGAAAAGGTTGATTGGCTGCCATACCTGCTGGCGACACTCGCGCCGTCGAAGTTCGTAGACCCGCCTGCAATGCAGAGGTGCGGGATTGCGCACATGGCATTGCTTCGAGTGACAGCCGCGCAGGGCCCAGCGCAGCAGGCGAGTTGACCAGGCTTAGCCTCGAGAAGTGAATCAAGCTCTTGGTGGCATGAGATCAAGCCGCCTGGACGTATGGTATCGAGGGAAACGGGCATCTCTCTTGCAGGGATCCAGTGTGGTCATGACGAGAACGGCCTCTCTGGCAGGGGAAGTTGCAACTCATCATCTGCGCAGGCACCACCAGCTGGTGGGCTATGTCAGCCGGCCGGCACGGCAGATTGTTCCTCTCTATACAAGATGCTTAGACGATGCGATTTTGACTTAGGCTAGCTTAGGCTCAGATGATGCGATTTTGAACCCTCAAACCGAATGCAACCACCTGTGCAGGTACCACCAGCTGGTGGGCGACAGTAGGCGGCTGGACACGGCGGCGCGCTACTTCCTGCCGCCGCTGCCCTTCGCTGGGACGCGCCCCGCCAGGGAGACGGCCCGCCGGCTGTCCTGGCTGGCAGCAGGTGTGTACGTATTACAAACTCTGCAAACAAACCTCGCTGACTCTCCCCAATGGACGATCCATGATGATTACTGCAGGGTGGGTTGACTGCCCTGTGGCTACACCAGCTGCTGGCACTGGTGGGCTTTGCGATCAGGCACAGCAACGCAGCTCAAGCGGTGACATCAAACCCGTTTCGGATCATTGCAGGCGATCTGGGACTGCTGGCGGAGCTTTCCGTCACGGGTAGCGCGGCCACTTGTCTGATAGAAGGTTTTCTGAATGCGGTTTTGATCTTGTTTGTCCTTTCGTGCAGACGACCTGGAGCCGCTGTCGCGGCAGCTGCTGGCACGGGTGGGCTTTTCGTCGCGCGTGCCTCAGCGCGTGCGGGAGACGGCGTTGGTGGCTGCCATGCAGCAGAGCCTCATCGTCGGTCAGGTGCGAAGTCAGGGCTTAGGGTTTCGAAAGCAAGTCGAAAGCAAGTGAGTCGGTGAGTCCTCTCAGTAAACCCTCCTCGCTGCCCAGATGCGCCCTCAGGGTGCTGGGTGTGGAAAATGAGGGTTGCAAGGTTGAACGTGCATGTTTGGCCACCTTTGCGTTAATGGCATGTGTGTCCTTCAAGAGAACCTCGGTGCAGTCATAAGCTGCTTTGTTTGATTGTCAAGCCCTGCCGCGCCTGGCCTCCGACACGTGGCATGCACGCTCATAACAGCCCTCCTCTCATTACAGCTCTCCGCCATACCTGCTGCACAGAGCCGCCACGACACCCTCCATGAACCGTCTGCAATACCCTCCTGCGTCGCGCAGGAGCGGACCCCGGACCCGGTGTTCTGGGACTACAGCTGGGAACCTAGCGATTCCCGGCTCAGGGTGGCGCGGCACGGCGGCGGCGGCAGCGCGGTCGCAGGGTGGGGCCGGGATCCGAATGCGGGCTTGGATGCGCCGTTCCCCGGCGCCGGCAAGGTAAGGCTTTACAACCAAGACCCGGGTGAATTGAGGTGGAGGGGAGAAGAACAGCGCACTCACGGGGGGCTGCTGGGCGAGCCGCCTGCCAGGCCATGGCAGGCGTCTTCAAGCAGTCTTCAAGCAGGAGTTCGTTGCCTGCTTGTTCGTTGCACTGGCCAGCAGCTGCACATTGATACCTCGATGCGACTGGTGCGTGTTTGATGTCGTGTTGGGCCCGCCGGAGGCGCAGCAGCCCGACTGCGAGGAGGGTCCGGCCGCCGCGGGCGCCGACGCCTGGATGGAGTCTGAGGACTCGGACGAAGACTCAGACGAGGACGGCGGCGCCGGGGGAGATGGAAGCGATGGCACTGCTTTCGTGGAGGCGGTAGCGACGGCGGCGGCGCGCGGCCACCGACTATCCGTCGCCACCGGCCGGCGCCGGCAGGTGCGCCGACGCCTTGAAACCCTACATAAGCCCTGCAAACAGACATGCAGATTCGGATGCTACTGAATGCCACTGGCGTTGCTGTCGCGGCATCGCTGTGTCCCCTGAACCCCAACACCCTGATCCTAACCCCCAAGCCCAAGCCCTGAACTGCATCCCTGAACCGCAGGCGGATGCGGTGTACGGGGCGGTCGAGGCCGCGCGGAGGGCCGGCCTGGCGGCGGATATGGCGGCGGCGGCGGCGGCGGCGGTGAAAGCTGCGGCGGGCCGCGGTCGCCTATCCTCCGAGGGCTGCCGCGAGCTGCTGCGCCGCTACCCCCGCGACATATCCGTTTGCATGGGTACGCATCGAAACCTGATTGTATCAGCTTGTTTGTTGCCATGTTCTGGCTGTTCACTGATGGCTGCCGCAAGCCGCTGCGGCGCTGCCCCTGCGGCCTGCTCGTCTGCCGGAGTGAGAGCTCATGCCTTGCTTTCCAGTCGCCCTCGCCCTCCTTTCACACTGAGCACGTTCCGCCCATGGGCTTTTCTCGCCCGGCTTGAGTTTGCCGAATGGAAAAGCAAGTAGTCATAGGCGATTTATCGAGATCTGGCCACCGTGCTGGCGTGCTGCAGGGGTGGCAGGCGGCAGGGGGCGCTGGATCCTGCGACATGCTGGCTGCTACTGAAAACACTGGTGCTATTGAATCCATCTTAAGATGCGAACGAATCGGAAGACACGTTGTGCTACCGCGCAGGCGTGCTGCACGGGTGGCAGGAGGCGGGCTGGCGTGTCTCTGACGGCGTGCAGCGGTGGGAAGACCGGCGGAAAAGCAGTGCTCAATATCAGGCGGTACTGGAGACTCAGATCGCCGACTGCCGTCGTGCAGGCGTGCTGCAGGGGTGGCAGGAAGCGGGACGCCGCGTGTCCGACGACATGCGCGCTGCAGTGATGCGGGCTGCCACGGTCGCCAAACGACCCGACGTCGCGATGCAGCATTTCCGGCAGAGCCTGGGTGTAGGTCCCGACAGTCATTCTCCCGCCTCCCCACAGTCTCCGGGTGCATGTGTTGATGTTTGCACATGCGTGCGCGGCCAGCTGATGTTCTATTCCAGGGACTGTGCAGGGGCGCAATCTCGACAGCCGGCCTTGCGGCTGCCCATGCGCGGGTGGTGCAGCTGCTCCTTCCAAATGCATCTCACTGAACTTGTTCCTGATGGCGCTGACAACTGGGTACTTAGGCTACGCCGGTTAGGTGCGGTTCCCGCTTGCAGCCGCCTTGGCAGGCGTCCCGACATCACCGTTTCTTCAGAGGCACAGTCCGCGCCAACTATGAGCTTTCCCCCTGGCCGCAGGACGCCGCCGAGCTGAAGCCATCAGCGGTGCGGCAGCTCATGAGCGCGCTCGTGGCAAGCGGCCAGGTGCATTCGCCACTTCGGCTGCAGGTGAGCTGTTTGGTGCTGTGTCCTCGTGTGTAGAGCATGAACTGGTATGTCCTGTTCTGACCTCTGCTGTGCACCTCCAGCTTGTTCCCCTATCCAGCTGCACATGCACATGCAAGCTGTAAGGTGTTGCCAGGTGACAACCGGATCAGTCAGTCCAGAGACGCCGGCCAGACCAAAGCGCTTTGTGTTTTCCGACGCTGAAACCGAAACCGCTGCACAACCCCTGTCCACTGATGCGTGTCATTCGCAACGAACGTGGTGCGGCTGCAGGCGCTGGCGCATGCTGCGAGGGTGCCGCTGGACGCATCCGTGCACACGGGGGCGCTGCTGCAGTCGCTGGCCATCCCCGGCAACAGCCGCTGGTGAGGCCAAGTTGCCTCCTGCAGCCCCTGGATTCCCCTCGCATCGCTGGCAGACTGTGGCTGCGGAGGAAACACATCAGATATACATCGCTGTGCTACTGGCGCTTCGCGCCAGCAGACAGACAAGTGATCCCCTGCCGGAAAGGCTCGCTGCGAGGGGTGCCGCTCTGCAGGCTGCTCATCTCCATGCAGCTCGCCTTGTACGGCCATGGAATCACAGTCGACGAAAGATGCTGCTGCCCATTGAACCGTGACAGAACCTTTTAGGGTTTAGGGTTTAGGGTTTAAGTCTCCTTGTCTGCAGGGTTTAAGTGCAGGACCCGCATCCCTGCAGCCAGGCCCACAACATGCTGCTGTTAAAGGTGGTTTAGTGTTATTTCACGTTATTTCACGTTATTTCACGTTATTTCACGCGCCCATGCGGAGACCTGTCAACTATCAAAAAGAGTGACGCGAGTCTTGGTGTGCTGCCATGGCGGGGCTGCTGGTAGTGCAGGCGCGCGTTGCTGTCTGCCATGTCCTCCACCTTAGGCGAGGCGCAGGGACTACCTTGTGATTTCCATTGCTTTGCTGTCTCACAGGGCGTGGCTGCAGGACTGCGGGCTGCTGGTGATGGAGGCGCGGGGGGCGCGGCCCGACAGCTTTCTGTGGCACTACGTCGTGCAGCAGCATGCCTGGATGGGTGCGTGAACTCACTTTTTTTTCCTGGAAAACTCTGAAAAAAATTCATCATTCCAAAACGCATTCTGCGTTCAAGGTTCCTTCAAAGCTTGTGTCAACTCTCTGTGGCACCACATCGTGCAGCAGCACACCTGGATGGGCGCGCCGTTGCCCGCTGCCTCTGTGTGTCAGCTGGACCGCAGCATTTGCTTGGCTTCTGCTACTGCTGCTGTGGGCACCACGCTTGCCGTCATGTCGATGTGGGGTCTGGTTGGGCAGCATGTGGTCGCTCAGGCGTGCATTCCACTCAAAGCCCTGACCTCTCCTCTCAGCCCGAAACCCTAGACTCTGATGCTTAAACCCTGCCCGGCGCGCAGGGGACCTGACCATCGCTCGGAGCGCCTTCCACTGGGCGTGCGCTGACGGCATCGTCCCTGAAAACCGCACCGTGATCCAGGTGCGGTTTTCATACGGCTTTCTGTCTTCGATCTTTCTCTCACTCACGCCTGGAATCGCGGCGCAATGACCCCAAGTGCGACGAGATGCGCCTGCCCTGCAAACCTCGTCCCATTTCATCCACTGTCCGCTCGAAGCCGCGGCTTGATTGCCTGCGCTCCTTACTCCGCGCACGCTCTCGGGACACTCTCGACAGCTGTGGAGATTCGCTTGCCGGTCAGCCGGCTCTGCCTGAAAGGCACCCTGCTCGACACCCATGCATGTCCCTGCCTGCTGCAGCTCCTGATGGCGACGGATCGCGCCGTTCTGTGGCGGCGGCCGAGGCAGGGCTACACAAACACGAGCCTTGCTCCTGTGACAAAGCACATTGAAGCTGTGCTTCTTTGCAGCACCTAATGGCAACGGTCCGCGCGGGGCTGTGGCGCTCAGCCGACGCGGCGGCGCAACATGCCGGGCACGAAAACACTTCACGAAAACACTCAACAGACACTGGGATATAAGCCACGTGTCATGCTTCTGTGCGCAGCACCTGATGGCGACGGCGCGCGCGGGGCTGGGGCGGCCGGCCGAGGCGGTGGCACGATATGCTGAGACGCGGGGTGTCTAAGCGCACTTTACGTTGCGCCCAAAAGCTAATCACCTTTTTTATGTTCGCCCAAAAGCTAATCACTTTTATTATGTTAGCCCAAAAACTAATCACTTTTATTATGCTGTGCACAGCACCTGATGGCGACGGTGCGTGCCGGGCTGTGGCGGTCGGCCGAGGCTGTGGCACGATTCGGGGAGGCGAGGGGCATCGCGGTCGGCGAGCGGCGGCAGACGATGATGATCACCGCCGCGGCCGACGCCGGCCAGTTGGACCTGTGCGCTTGGTTTACTTTGTTTTTCTCGCCCAACTGTTTGGAGCGGCTCCTAGCATCTGGCGGCAAACGATGCTGGCCGCCGCGGCGGTTGCCGCCGGCCAGATGGACACACCCCAAAACAGCCAAGCCCTGAACTGGGTGCTGCAAATTCACGGCTGTGCATGTACGCTCCAGTGACCTATCACCCGCATCCGCTGATGCTCACCGCGACGGCCAGCCGAAAGGACTTGTGAGCGTTGCCGGCAGAACATTGCAAGAGTCGTTTCGTCTGAATCGCAAGGCGCAGCGGTTCTTTGACTGGCCGCACCGGCTGCAAAAGCGCGACGCCGTCCTCTGCTCGGCGCTGATGCACACTGGTCATTCTCGATTTGAGCGGTTCGTGAATGTCTGATCGCAGGGCGCAGCGCTTTTTCGACTGGCCGCACCAGCTGCAGAAGCGGGACGCCATTCTGTACTCGGCACTGATGCACTCGTACGCCGCCGCCGGCGACGTCGATCAGAACCTGCGGTGCGTCTTTTCGTTTGTTCGTGACAGAAAGATCACCCTGGTGTTCCAGATTTTCATTTCAAATTTCAAATTTCAAATTTCAGTGAAGCCCGACCTTGGCGTGGCGCTGAGGCGCTGACATGCCGCAGCCGGCAACTCCGACAAGGCAACCGCAGCGCGTCGTCACTCGTGTGCGTTTGTTTCTGTGGCGCACGTGTGTTTGCGCGACGGCGCCGGTAACAAAGATGGTGACTGAAAATAAAGCCGCATCTGCCTGCACAGGCTGCACCGGCAGTTTGCTGGAGGAGGGGAGTGGCGGTGCAGTCCTGCCACGTCAACTCTGCTTACATTCACTCTGTTGTGTACAAACCTTTTCAAACTCGTACTTGAAGTTCTCCTCAGGAACCCAACAGGTATTTCGAATGACTTCTTAGGTTCGTATCTCACATTTCGCAGGATGCACCGGCAGATGCAGGAGGAGGGCGTGTCGCTGCAGCCCTGCCACGTCAAGCACCCGCTGTTCAACTTTTCCTTTATACATGATATTCCTAAGGCGCTGTACAATTTGCCCTTTTCTCATGCAGGCTGTACCGGCAGATGCAGGAGGAAGGTGTGTCGGTGCAGCCCTACCACATCAAGCACCTGCTGCACACGTGCGTCAGCGCCGGCCAGTTTTCGCGGTGCGCGCGATGTGCAGCATGCTCCCCCGGACTCCCCTTTGCCGCAATCAACCGCGCACCACGCACCTGCTGCCCACGTGCGCCAGCGCCAAAGAGCTCTCGCAGGGCGGCCTGTTGGTTGCGATGCACCTCTGCCGAATTCAGGGTCATTTCGAACCGGAACGGCGTTGATGTATCATCAAGCACCTGCTGCACAAGCGCGCGCCAGCGCCGAGAAAGCAGTGAGGTGCATCTGATCTCCGGCAAACCCTGATATCCGGCCACAGCGAATGTCTTCCGAGCACGTGCACGTCAAGCACCTGGTGTATGTGTGCGCCACCTGGGCTGAGTCGCGCAGCCTGTCTCAACTACTCCGCGCTATTGAATTAATACTAAAGCAAACGATGGGAGAACATCGTCCATTTGCTCATTTTCACGCGAGAAAATCTGTATTGTGTGTAGATTTAGTAAATTTATTTATAGAACATTGGGGAGTAAAACATGTCACCAGAGCACATAGCGGATACCTTGTCCTATGTGTTTCATACCTTGGTGCTCGGATATTTTTGGAAAATCGGTGAACAAGCCGATGTGGTGTCGTGTAGCATTCCGGAGATGCTGCAGCTGTCAGAAGCGGCAGGCCGCGCGCACGGATCAATGCCGCTTTTCTATTTGACACAACCCCGTTTTCCCGACGACCCTGAGTGCATGCCTGCCTCCGCATGCAGCATCCCGGAGATGCTGCAGCTGGCGGAAGCGGCCGGTCACGGTGACCATGCGCACGTCACCGCCGGCCGCATCGTCGCCGCGGTCGCCAGCGATGACGAGCCCGCCGCCCTCGAGGCCTGGAACGACTCTCAAGTGAGGTCCAGTCGCACCTGTCAGTATTGCTTCGAAGACCGTGCTCAGTATTGCTTCGAAGACCGTGCTCTCGAACGTCATCGTCGCCGCCGTTGCCGGCAATGGTGATGAGCCCGCCGCCGTCAAGACCCGGGCCCAGGTGAGTGCTGACATGATGACGATATCGTTTAGCATGTTTCGTTGGTTGTGAAGCATCGTCGCCGCGGTCGCCGCAGACGACGAGGCGAACGTCATCACATGGCCAGGTGAGGTATCAGATTAACGATTAGTTTGCTTTGATTGACGACGTCACGGGTTCCTGCCGTGGTTGCCGCAAACGATAGCCCGTCACCGTCAAGGCCTGGGACGAGTTATGGGTGAACCCGCGCCTTCAGTTTCTCGTTTACGTGTTCGGCCGGCATCCAGTCGGCCCGAAGTTTCGGCTCTCGCATGCTTTGGGCGTTGACGCTTGCGCATGCGCCGGGCGCCGGCACGTTCCACCAGTCTCGTCTCTCCTACATCCTACATTCCCATGAATATTCTACACCCTGCAATCCTGAATAGGGTCAGGATTGCAGGGACCCTAATCACCTGCTGAACCCTAATTTCTGTTACGCGCAGGCGCACAGGGGCCAGCCGGACGTGGACGCCGCTTCCGCCATGCTGGATGCATACGCGCATTTCGGCAGGGTGCGCATTCGGACTGCAAACTTGAACCTGAACCTGACCTGCTTTCGAGCAGGAACTCCAAACGCAGGAGAAATTGTTGTGTGTCGCAATTCCAGAAACACCGACAAGGCCTTTGGTCAAAGCTCCAAACGTCTTGCAACTGAAGAGTGTATATATCCTGAGGATCTCCGGCGCAGGTGGATGAGGCACTGACGCTGTTTGAGGACCTCCGCTCGGCCAAAACGGCGGACGAGCGCCACTACAGGTGCGGCCCCACACCCGTGGGGTCCGTCATCGCCCCTCACTTCTGCCGGCGATTCACAGTCGCCGCAACATGCGCGACATGCCTCGTGTGTGATATGTGATTTGTGATTTCAAACCACGTATCTGTTCGTGAGCTGTTTGCAGCGATCTGTCGCCGTTCGCAGCAATTTGTCGACAGCGGACGAGATGCTGGCGCTGCGTATGCAACTTGCTGTATCTGTGCAATGAAATGTCTGGCTTTTTGGCGGATGTGTGTTTATGCATCTCTCCGCAGCGCCATTCTGAAGGGGCTGTCGGCGGCGGATCGCATGGACGAGGCGGTGGCACTCTTTTTGGCGGGCTCCGAGGCCGGCTTCTTCTCCAACATCCGGTGAGGCCTTGCAGTGCCTTCAACTTCGCTTTCTGGCTGGAGCGTGCCATATAATTTATGCAATTAATAATTTATTTAATTATTTATGCAATTCATTTTATAATTTATGCAATTCATACAAGCCAACACCACGTGGACGAGCCGGTTACACTCTTCCTGGAGGCGATCCGATGCTGTCTTCTTCCTCCAGCATCCCGTGCGTGTTCTGGGCTGCAAGACGCCGTCGCGCGACGGCGTCGACGCGCCTGGCGCTGCTTGAGGTGGTCCCCTCTGCGGCGCCGGCGGCGCGGCGGCACCTGGCACGCTCCCGCGCCGTCATGGGCGACCTCAACGCCTGGGCGGGCACCTGGGCGGGCAAAGACGACGACCCCCAGGGCAGCTCCTTGCCCTGTGAACGTCCTGTCAAGGTGCCGCCTCGCTGCTAGAAATGAACACCTAACACCCTAACACCTAACACCAGACACCTAACACCTAACGATGCGTGCAGGCGGGGCACGGAGTGGGGACAGGCGGCGGTGCTGGACCTGCATTCCCTGGTCCCCGCCACCGCCAAGGTGGCGCTGGTGACCTGGCTGCGCTACCTGCGATGGCTGGCGGCGGCGCACGGCGGCGAGTCCCCCTGGCCCGAGCGCATCAATGCGATCGTCGTCACGGGTGTGATTTCTGCAAAAGAGAATCAGACATGCACAGAAATAGTGCGGTACCTGCGCTGGCTTGCCGCGTCGCACGGCGGCGAGTCCTCCTGGCCCGAGCAGAGAAATGTCATCGCCGTCGTCGCCAGTATGGCTTCCAAGTGTTCGTCTAGATATCATTGTTGAGAATGCTTTTGGCGATGAGCCTGCGCTGGCTCGCGGCGGCGCACGGCGGCAAG
>JAABUL010000405.1_pt1 | contig 92802 bp, 82 predicted proteins | sample 5559151 | NCBI WGS metagenome assembly JAABUL01 (sample SAMN10711876, study PRJNA513368) | rock metagenome | isolation source: Antarctica rocks | place: Antarctica: Victoria Land, Pudding Butte sud | reverse complement strand
CCGGCCGCTTCAGCAAGCGACTTCTCCGCCAACCGGTCCGCCGTAGCCTTGGTCGTACTGAGCGCGTGGACACCGTGCGCGAACTGATCAACCGTAAACTCCAGATTCTGCGAGATATCTTGCAGCCGCTGCTGGATGGCCGTGGGATCTTTCGGCGAAGGCTGCTCGGCTGTAGGTCGTTGTAGTTGCTCCAGGATGGCTCTTTGGGGACTGTCGAGCAGATCGGGGTTGAGAGGGGAGAGCTGGCCGTCGTCTGGTCGGCCGGGAGTTGGTGGTGCGGTGGTGGGTGGAGCGGCGGAGGCGAGGAGGGTGTCCCATTCGGCTCGTTCTCGCTTTAGTCTACACTCACAGTTAGTGCTGCGTTACCGACGGTGTCTGATCACCACTTACCGTTCAAGCTCTCGCTCAAGCTCCTCAGCCTTCGCAACATTGGCGATGTTCCGTGGATTCGGCCTCTTCCGCAAAGGCACAAGAGGAGGCGCATCGTCGTCTCTCGAGAACCAGTCGCTCAGAATGCCCTTCGTGACAAGATCCGAAGCCAGTTCTTCTTGGATGACTCGAGCTATCCGCACGTCAGCACCACCCCCCCAAGACACTTGCGTCTCTCTCAACATACCTGCTTGCAACGCCTGAAACTCCAAAGTCGAAGCCGTCGTACTCTCCTTCGGCGCGTTAGGCTTCGGCAATAACGCCCTAGTACCACACCACCCAAGCAAACACCGCATCCGTCTCGGCTCAGTAAGCTCCGCAGAAATATGCTTGAAGAATTCTGCAGAAGAGACCTCGGAATGAGGCAAAGCTGTGTCAAAGATCGGGTCGTTAGCGAAGAGGTTCTTGAGCGCGTTCTGGAATCGGGCAGTATGGGGAGTTCGAGGGTGAATGCTGTCGCTCGGTGGAGGTGTCAATGCCCAAGAGACTCGCACGTTCGATGTCCGAATGGATTGCGATCGATCGGGCAGCGGATGTCGTGAAGATCGTAGTTGCGAATGCAGCAGCAACCGATCGAACTGCAACAACGGCTGGGATAATATCGCGCTCAACTCACCATTTCCTCGACCTTCGTCGATCAAGCTGCTAGCCCGCTTCCCTCGCATGCCTGAGCTACTGCGTCTGTGCCTTTCTGCGCTCGTCTTGCGCATCTCCTTATTACGCTTGATGACCGGCGTGTCTGCAAAAGGCAGCTGGATCCGCATAATCTTCTCTTCTTCCACGCCATCTGCGCCTTTCTTCCGTTTCTTCTCGATGGTAACGGGTCGTGCATTGAACGGACTCGGCGACCGCTCATGTTTGGCATGAGACTTCGCATGCGCAGGCTTGTGAGGTGAAGCTTCGCTGGTCTGCTCGCCTTCATTCGACAACCGCTTGCTGCGCCGTGTAGGCTTTTCACGTTCAGGTGTAAGTGGTAGCCTTTTCAGGGTCTTTCTCCGCGCTGCCTTGGACTCCGCTTGTGCGACTTTCGCTGCCTCTGGTTGGGGCTTCGCAGGTGAGGGTTGATCGGACGTGGAGTTTCGTACTGCCGGCACAGCGCTTGGTTTCGATCGCTTGTTCTTCGAGAATGAGAAGTCGTCGTCTGCCTCGTTGTATACTACGCGCCGAAGTCAGCAGGGTTCAGCAAACCTTCCCACGCTTCGTATTCCGCCTGCACCCACTCCACCGCGCAGTCCACACCCGCTCAAGCCTACCGTGCCATGCCCGCCACCGTAGCCCCAAGAAATGAACAAAAGCAAAGCTTACCTTTCCGCTTCTTCTTCACCACACCCCCCGCGTCTCCATCCTGCTCCTTCGTGCTCACACTCGTCGTCTGCGCGCCCGCAACCCTGTTCTTCTTTGCCGGCGGCTCATGGTCCTCCACACCCTCGGCGCTCAACCGCGCACTGCGTCGCTTCGAGTACTGCACGCCCGCGCCGTTCATCCCGATCGGTTCCAGTGGTGAGCGCGTGAGGATCATGGACATGTCGTGGAGTCCAACGCAGGCCCAGTGTCTGAATGCGTGGCCTAGGAAGGCGCGTTCTCACGTGCTCAGATTTCGCTTATAGTCGGGTGCGCATCTGCGTTGATGGTGTGTAATTAATCGGCGGGTTCCAGTGAGCGGAATGGCGCGTCGCAATGGGGTCGAGCGCGTCGTAAAGATGCTGGTGTCGGTGATGGTGGTGGTGGTGATGCGGTGGGACGTGCTTGGCTGGAGACTCAGAATCAAAACATTGGAGCGGAAAGCGCCGCTGCCCACTTCGAAACCTTAAATATCAAAAGATCACGTGCCGAGTTCGAGCGTTCATTCCCATTCTACGATCACTTTCACATGTTTGCCGACGCGCAGCGGAGGAGTTGAGTGACACGGAAACATGAGAGGTGAAGACAGATGGATCGACGAGCAGCATTTGACTCTTCATTGATGTTCACATAGCTATCGTGCCATCGTGTTTTCAGCATGCCACCATAACACCACGCTCAGCATCATCGGAAGAAGTTGATACCATCAAGCAGGATGAATCAGACCGGAACACCTTACAACTCGGCAGCGATGTTCTTGATCTTATCCTGGATCCGAGCATCCCTCTCCTCCTTGGTCAGCTTCTTGCTGCGGTACTTCTTGCTCTCCTCCTTCCAGTGGTCCTTCGACTTCTTCTCGCCCTCATCATCATCCTTCTTCCACGGGTCCTCACGGATCGCCTTGTGAGCCTCGCCGTACAGCTCCTCAAGCCCATCCGCCTCGATCTCATCGTCGATGTAGCCCTGGAACTGACTCTTGTAGCGCTCCTCATCATCGTCGGCGAGCGTCTCCATGTACTCAGCGACGTGGCCGGCGAAGATGTACTTGCGCAGGGTCTCGGCATCCAGCTCCTTCGTCTCCATGTCGTAGCCGGGGAAGCGCTTCTCGGAGTGTGGCACGTACATGCCGCCATCGGAGGCACCCTTCATGGCACCGAAGACACGGGCACCAGTGCTGGTCTTGACAAGGCCGACATCGAGGTAGCACTTGAACGGACGACGAGTCTCCCCATCCTCCTCAGCAGCCTCAGTGACAGTGAACTCGCCATCAGCCTCCGCAACACCCTCGAAGGTCTCGTCGAGCTTGAGCTTGGAAAGAGCACGGCGAGCGATCAGGAGACCGACGCAGTATGCGGCAGCCCAGTTGGTGAGACCGTGGGTGACGCCATAACGTTTCAGCTCGTGGGCGTAGGCAGCGCAGAAGACCTTATCGCCGGTGATCTCGGAGGTGACGATCTGGCAGATGATGTCGCGCTTGGTGAATCGGACGACGAGGCGGTACTTGGGCGCGTTGTACTTGTTCTTGGCTTGGGCTGTGAGGCGGCGGCGGGCGTAGTAGTCGGTCTTACCCTGCCGGCGGCGCTTGTACTTCACCTGGTAGCGGCTTCGCGAGGTCAGTGTGATCTCTACGGTCAGTGTATACTATGTGACGTACCTGAAGTAGGCGCTGTTCTTGACCAGCTTGGTCTACAAAACATCCACGAGTCAGCAATTATCGCTTCAGATTCCAAACCGAAGCATCTTGCAAGGACTCTCATCCCGGTTCGGTCGCAGCATAGCCATTGATGGCTGCCGTAATGGAGGCAGTACTTACGAAAGGCATCTTGACGGTGGTCTGCTGTCAAGTGTCGAGGTCGTTGTGGAAGGAAGTTCGTCGTCGAAGAATTCTGATCAAGTGCGGATGCCAAGATTTGCTCAAGCAGCTGCCCACCAATTCTCAGGAGGGTGGTGGCCAGCTTCAACAAGCAAACAACACGAGACTCGCAATATCATCAGGCTTGCTTGTGATGCCAACACAGGCATATGTCAAACGCGCAGGTTCATCGTGAGAAGGGTAGCACATGGCGGTAGGCACGACCTTCCCATCAACATTGTGAAACGCACATTGCCATCTGAGGGATGCCCAGCGACAGCAGGAGGACACTTCGACTTCAATACGAACCGCTCTCTGGCAGTCTGGCAACGAGGAGGCCTTCACTCAATTCCACTTTCGTTCGCTGTGAAACTATTACAACACCCAAGCTCGCTCCACGAAGCCGCGGACCTCTCCTGGCTGCGAAGACTCGCACGCTGATCTACTTGCTGATCTCTCGCTACACTCTCCTCATGTCCTGTCGTATCCTCCCATCAATTGACCCTCCTTTGGGCTGTGTTGCGAAGGATGGCCTGCCTCCCAGAATACTTCGGTGGGGCCACAGCTCGTATCGCTTCATCCAACAGCATGAAATAGTCTTATCACCTGCATTCGTGGAACGCGAGTCGCCTGGGAGGCGAGCGTCCCGATACATACATTCCGGCTTCTCAACCGTTACACGACCGAAGTTGTAAAGCTGTTGAGAGAGGCTGCCAGGTGTGGGTTGCACACATCTCCGCTTCCTGGGAGACGACAGCTTGCCGACCGCGCTTACCTTCCTCCATCTCGCTGTTTTCGTGGATGACATTGGGGCCAAGGCTGGTGTGCAAGCTCGATCTTCGATTGGGCAACGTATGCTGACAATCAAAGATACGCTTGGACGACACCGCAGCAGAGGTCATGCACTTCGGGAGGAAGGTAGGAATGACGCCTGTTTTGCCGCTTCGGCCGCGGAAGTCCATACAGACATCGCACCTGAGTACTAGCAGTGCGTGTAGAATGTAGATGGAAGTTGTAGGACGGAGAGAACACTCGGAGAAGGTCATCTCTCCGTGACCCTGCACGTTGCGGTTTTCAATCATCGAGCGGTTGTGGCTTTATAGACTTTAGGATCGCCACGAGTCAAGGCAGGGTAGAGGGGAGGCTCAGAAAGAGTTCATCAGCCAACGTCGAAATTTGGTACAAGTGCTGTCATTGTCGGTTGTATACTGTCCTCGGGCCTGAACCCGAAGATGACAAGATCTGGAAGGCAAAGGTCAGGTCAGAAGGTCAGCTGCGTAGGAATGAAGCGAGCGCAACCGGCCCCAGGAGAACTGCGGTGAATACGGGCGGATAGAAACTCTGGGAATTCATAAAACGTCGGACGATGCCCTTACCGAGTGATTTTGACCACCAAGAGTCAGCACTTTGGTCACAAGAGCTCCACTCGTGCTCCGTCATCGCGCCTCGCCATTGCCGAAGCCACCTGGGCGGCGCGGACCTCATCCCTCACCACGGACTCAGGTCCCAGCAAGTTCGCACACAATCCGACAATCTTTGAAACAGCACCCAATCTCCCTCCACACAAAGTAGAGCATTCCATCGACATTGGCTGAAGGTTGCACAGCTCATGCGCCACGGAGACCGGCGCATTCTTGTCTGCATATCTTTGCCCTCTTGATCAACCTGGCACAAAGATCTGCACCACAACCGCTGCGAAGAAACGTACGAACTGAACAGCACAGCATATGACAGCCCCCACCAACCCACTACGGCACGTTCTCTTTGATCGGCTTTGAAACAAACATCACGGTCCTCGGGTTGTTATCTCCGCTGTGTAATCTTTTCAGTGAGACTCCTGGTACACAACATCTGCATGACTGGCTCCAACATATTTTCCGGATCACCCACGCACATCCTCACAACGGGCTCTTCAAGAGGCGCATCGCCGACTCGTGCGCATTCACCTCGTCCTACGACAACATCAAAGATGCCGTCTCCGCGCTCGTCACCAGCGATGCGACCAACATCGCCACTTTCGCCACGTTTCGACTCAGCAGCAAGATTTGAGTCTCTACAACCACCATCACCACGTTCAACACACCGACCAGCAGGCCACTCGTCCCGTCGAGCCAACACCAACTCTCTCAAACTTCCATCGCTACCTCGCTTCCATCCAGCAAATTTTCCGTCGTCACACAGTAGCGCACAACCGACTCCCGACGCCTCAGCCGCGGGCTCTCCCCAGCCGCCTGTGTCGCCTCGAACGCACCAAGGGGTCTACAGTGACGTACAAAGGCACCTGATATCCTACCAAAGGGAGATGGTCACGGCAGCACGAGCATCGTCGCCGGTCCAGGCCGACAATCCCGTAAGCCCGCGGCTGGCGCCACTCGGGAGTCCAGGGCCGGTAACACCTCTGGAGCTGGAAGGGGGTGAAGGGTATCTCATGGCTGGGATCAGGAGCAGTGCTCAAGGGTCTGTGCCGTCCGAGGAGATGGTCGAGAGGATGATCAACGAGGAATCGGCACGATCAAGGCGGACAGCAGGCAACAGCCCCTCTCACCGGACTGGTGGCCGGTGATGAATGCATGAATGTAGGCGGGAAGCAACATGCATCGTCATTGCCTGGGAGATAAGAGAGATGGACCTGGCGTTTCGGGGCATAGCGAGGATTGAACATCAAAGAGGCGAACAGACGAAGGAGTTCTTTGGCATACCAAAATGGGATTTTCTTTGAATTGGGCACAGGTGGATGGGGCTGGCATCTACTGGTAGCAGAAGATACCCTCGTTTGAGACATATTCCTTGCGTTGCCCACGACGGCACTGGTGCCGGAGGCATTATGAGCATAACGACTAGCATAACGACTGCGATATACTAGATGAGACTCTCAGAAACGCGATCTAGTTTAGAAACTGTCTTCACCTTCCATGCAGAACGTAGTTCACATCGTTGTTCTGAGTATATCGTTCCAACTTCTTAGCCTGCTTAATCGGAATCATTCGGTATTCCTCCAACGCTGTTGCCGTCGTCAGTTTTTGATAATTATGCCTCAGGCACTTCACATATAAACTTCTTGACACAAGGCATATGTGAACCGGATGTTCAATAAGACACAACATGCACAACACATAACAACCTCCACCATGAGCCCCTCGCTCGCCCTCCACCCCCTAGTCCGCGCCGACGGCTCCGCAACCTTCACCTCAAACCTCTACACGGTCCTCGCAGCTGCCAATGGCCCAGTCGAAGTCTCACGCCGCGACGAACTACCAGAAGAAGCAGCGATCGAAGTCAACATCCGCCCCTCGTCTGGCGTAGGCGGACCGCGCGAACGATGGATGGAAAGCGTCATAACCTCACTCCTACGGAGTCTGCTACTCGTGCATCTGCATCCTAGGATGTTGGTGCAGGTGACGCTTCAGATCACCGCGGAGCCGTCTATAAAGCTGAAGAGAGGAGTCGCGGATGTTGCGCTGCTGCCTACACTTGCGAACGCTGCGTTCGCGGCGCTGGTGGATGGCGGGCTGCCGCTTGAGAGGACGATGGTGGCTGCGTTGGCTGTTGTGAGGGAGGGGGAGGTGGTGGTTGAGCCGACGGAGAAGGATTTAGTGGGGTGTCAGAGTGTGCATGCGATGGCGTATTCTATGAAAGGGGAGATGTTGCTCACGGAGTCTACTGGCCGGTTTGACTTGGAGCTGTGGGAGGATGTGTCGGAGCGGTTGAGAGAGACTACGATGGCTGCTATGGCTAAGGCTGGTGAGGATGAGGGTATGGAGGGTGGAGCTGAGAAGGGGGAGCCATGGCTGAGACATGCGTTAAAGGAGAATGTGGTCAAGGCCAATGCGTGGCGCGAGGGTGGATGAATGAACAGGAGCACAACAAGTGAGAAACATCCTCCCACCAGCCAAAGGACAGCATGTGTTGCGATGCAGACGCGACCGTATCTCAGGGGATAACGCCGTTCGATGGGCTTCGCAAGCCATTGCGGAATTGTGGAGGTCCTGCATAGGACGATCTCGAATGAAAGCGAATCGGGCGTGCACAGGCGCAAGCTACCAACAGGAACACCATGATGTTGGACGTTGTCTAACCATGCCGTAGAGCGTACGGTCGTGTAGGACGCCGTCGAAGTAGCTGGTGTGCAGGTTGTCAGATGAGGAAGGAACGACCACCGTCGTGCTTGCCTCGCGTGGAATGAAGCATGTTTCGACCTCACCTCTTCCCATTCCACTTTACACACTCTTTCATCCTCTCTTTGACGTTGAAATTCCCATACAACTTTGAAAGATGAAGGGACAAAGCAGAGGCGATGCTTCAATCCAAGCTTTCTTCCCACCGACACCGACGCCGTCGCCTACCAAGGTTTCCGCTGCACCTGGCTCAGAGGCACCAATCGGTGACGGCTTCACCACTGAAGAAGTCCAACAGGCACTAAAACCAAAGGTGGCAGAGCCATGGCAGCCTACAGTCGAGTACGCCGAGTACGAGATTCGTGATCTCGAGCCAGGCCCGAAGACAGTCACGTTCATGGGTCGAGTGGCCAACATCTACGATGTAGCGAACACTCCGAAGAGTCCGCGAGCTGCGAAAGGATGTCTCAAGCTTTGTATCAAGGATGACAAGGGTGCTATCACGGTAAGTTGTGAGCTTGTATCATCGTTGGCGCCTGACTGATGTGAGAAGGTACGGCTGTGGTACGCAAGTCAGGCACCGAATCTGCGTCTGGGATCGCTTGTATCCATCTGGACGAACCACAGTAGGTCATGCGTAGTTCCGCGTTGTTGCTGGCATTGACCTATCGCAGTAAGCAATGGCGAGAATGGGACGCTCTCCAGCACATCCGCGCCGTTGTTTGCATCACTCTTCCCGGAACGAGATCGAAGCTGCCACCTGATGGTGCATGAGAACAGCGATAACGGGACCATGTACAGGTTACCTCTTGGGTATCGTCGAGGCTTTCCGCTCAGTGGTGTGATGACTCTGCAGAACTTCGTGGACGGAGGCAGTGATGTCGTAGATGCGAAGATCCTCGTCGTCGTGAAGAGCATCGGCCAGAGAAAGAGAGGTACTTGTGGCCGAATGCCTCCACCGGGCAGCATCAGCTAACCGCATCGACAGTGACCCGCAAGGACGAGAGTGTAGTCGAAAACGTCAATCTGCAAGTTCAAGATGACACCGCCGATGCCACGCTTGGGCTTTGGGGTAGCTCTGCGGCGGCGCCATTCGGCCTGCCCTTTGCAAATGATGCAAACGCGACAAACCCAGAGGCGGTGATCGCACAACAGCCGTGGAAGCCTGGTGAGACCATACTTCTTCTGCAAGGCCCCGGGTTCAAGCTAAATCGCACTGTTTGTTCCTACATCGATACCTGATCTTTCGTGTGTTGCTGATCTGTTACAGCTATACCTCAACCTGTCCTCTGCTACCATTGTCGATATCAACCCAATGATCCCAGATGCGGAATGGCTTCGCAAGTGGTCTCTACGCCAAAAGAGCCGGGAAGCAGTCAATCCACCATTCCCAGAGAAGGCGTTCGACCACTACGCTATCCAGAACGGACCAGTCCGCTGCTTGTACACAATCGCAGAACTAGACGAATTCGCCCGTGCTGCGCCAACAGAGACATTCCAAGGCTACCTAAGCCTCCTCATCATGGAGATCAAGCTGTTTGACTGCTTCAAGCGCCAAATGCTGCTCAGCGGTGATTGTTGCAATATGCCGCTCCATGCCAATGCCATGTCCGCAAAGTGCAAAGGATGCGAGAAAGACACCGCACTTCGTCTCAGTCCACGGATCCTTGGTCAAGTCATCGACGAAACTGGCGCGATCTCGGGAGGGAAGCTACTTTTCAGCGACAGCGCATGGAAGGACTTGCTCGGTAGAGGTCCGGAGGATCTGCTCAAGCTGGGTACGGAGCAGATGAAGTATCTCTCCGATCGACTGCTGTTCTGCCGCATCACCGTGATGTTTGGATGGGCTGGTGACGAGACCAAAGCTGGTGGGCGCATATGTGTGCTGGGTGTGCGGAGCGGATGAGAGCTCCTGTGCCAGATGGCTGAATGTACGACACAACAGGTGGTCTGATTGCCTGAAATTGATGCAGACGCAGGGAACTGTGGCTCTTTTAGCTGACGCTGGTGCTATGGTCGCTATCTTTTCATCTACAAAACCGCGAGATTGTGAGGGAATGAGAAAGGTTACATCTGGCTTCAGTACGTAGTACATCTTCGCTAATAGAACAACTGATTCCATGACTCTCCAAGAAGTCGCCACGTAGGAAGCGAGACGCTTATAGTCTTCGTGGCATGCCAGTGTCGGTCATCTACGAGGCTGCTCGCAACTTCGGAGCACTGTCCTCCAATATCTTACCCCCATATCTCGAACCCTTCCGTGTCTTCATTCCTTTACAACAGCGCAGCGCCCAAGAATGTGCTGAAGAACACCGTCGCGCCGCAAACCAAGTACGGCATCAAGCTTGCATCGCTCCTGAAACCTGGGCTCGCGGCGCCAGAAGCAGTGGCAGTCGACGACGAAGACGCCTGCACGCCGCTTGAACCAGATCCAGGTGTCGCAGTACCTTTGCTCGCACCAGAGGTGGCCCACTGGCTACCATCACCATTGAGACCCGGAGGCTTTCCAGCGCCGCTGCTCATGTATTTCACAGCGCCCTGTGGGATGGCTGGAAGATCTGGGCCAAGGAAATCCTTAACCTCCCAGGTGGTGCTCTGCTTCGGACACTGGCTTGCAGCGCCGCTGCTGCTGTAACCACCATCGCCCGATACTTGCGCCTTGGCGAATTGCTGCTTGAGGAAGTTGAAGTCCGGCTTTGGGGTGACGCCGGAGGAGCCGATGGTGACGAGACCGTAGCCGGAGCCTTCTTCGCTGTACTCGTAGACGAGGCCGCCAGAATAGACGGAGCTCATTTGCGAGCTGTAGAGCGTGGAGATTTCCTCGAAGTTGCGGTCGTTCTTGATGCAACCGTATTCCGAGAGGCTGGGTGGGTGTTAGCGAAGTATTTCAGATCTCTGACACTGGAAAACACTTACAAAAGCGGGATACCGTAGTTGCTGTACTGTTGAACCTTCTGATCCCAACCAGAGATCTGGAAGGTGGAGTGATCGCACCACGAGTAGTCGTTGAAAGCAAAGAAATCGGAGCGCTGGTCGTCGGTGCCGCAGTTCATGTACGTTGCCAAGTCGTAGCGGTTGCTCTCGACATCGGCCGCGCTGTAACCGACGGGGATCTTGCGATAGCCCTGGGAATCGATGTATTGCTTCATGTCGCGTGTCGTGGCCTTGATGTATGGCGCGCAGTTGGTGTTGTTATCGGCGTTGATGACCTTCATCTCGTTAGTTTGGCATTCCCATATGGTGGCAAGCTACTTGACGTACCTCATTGCCCGAGAAGAAAAGCAGTGTGTTGGTGTATCCCGCAAACGTATCGATCGTGGCGAACACGCTCTGCAGGTATACATCGTTATAAGATCCAGCCGGATCCTCGCGATTCAGAGAATAGTTTGGCGAGTTGACGTCGAGCGCCAGGTAGATGCCCGCCGCATCCAGCAGCTTCATGCATGCATCGTGGTTCTTCGCGTTGTCGACGGTGTACACGCGCACGGTGTTGATGCCCAGCTCCTTGAACTTGGCGATATCTCGAGTACAAGATCGTACATCGGCCAGTGGGTCTGACCCGTCGGCTGCACCTGAGGAGCCACCAGGTTGGTAATCGATGCCGCGGATGTAGAACCTTTCGCCGCCTGCGAAGAAAGCTGCATTGTTCGTCAGCACCAAACGAAGCAACCCGGACGTGGGATCGACTACATACCATTGCCCTTAACCGTGACAGTCGGAAGCGAGCCCGAACTCGCCTTTGAAGCCCTCGCTTCAATCCTCGCTGGTGTTGCAAGTGCGCTGACACCAACTGCCGAAGCAGCGGCCGCTGCGATCGCAAAAGCGCCCTTCATTGTGGTAAGTCGTATGGAAGTACGTTTGTATGTGTTATTCCACACAATCGATGCAGATATGTAGATATCGCTCGCTCCTGCTCGAAACCAAACAAGAAAGCCCCAAAAAGAGTGGTGAGGCGATTAGAAGAACGATTGAACGTCAGAGAACGATTTCAGCAACAACGACTGTGTATGAGGAAAAAAGAGAGAAACAAGAGGAACTCGGCGTTGGCAACAAGTGCTTCGACCTCTCCTGCCAAGTATGGCCAAGCTGCCTTGACGCGGATCGCCGCTGCAGCGTTGGATTTGTGATGGTCTGATAGGCTCGTTCCTGCATGCACCAAGTCGTGGATCGTGCCTGCGAAGCTGCAGGGGCTCTTGATTGAACGCTTGGTGTTGCCGAGAGTGGTGGCATCGTGCTTGTGATTTGATGCTCGATGGCGAGATTTGAAGGACCAGGGTGCAGCTGCTCACAGAGTGTAGTGTGCGGTTCAAGAAGAGTTGAACAAGAGGGTAGGTATATGGATCGAATCATTTTGATATCGACATCTCTGACCAGGAAGATTCCCTCGTGACTCGATCGATATAATGATGCCTATGCTATCACTGCTCATAAAAGTCTTCCCCCACCATATATCCCACCATCAACCCTGAGCATCAACATCAACATCCACATCAATAAAAGCCCTCCCACTCGACGAAGCGAATGCCGCCCTGCCGCCGAGAACATCATCAGGCCATCCATCCATTTCTTCCACCCCATCCCAGTGTCTTGTTGTGGCCAGTAATCCGCCCTAAACACATCCGACCAACCCATATCATCGTTGCCGAGGGGTGAGAATCGAATGAGTAACGCAATGCAACACGCGTAACGCTCGTCAAAACCTCCCTGCCGCCCGCGCCAGTAGGAAAAAGGAATAGTAAGAATAGTCATTATATAGAGAGGAATAGTCATCCCGAGCCAGGGAGTCACGAAGTTGTGACGTGCCTTGTTGGGTTGAGTAGGGACGGTTCATGGCCGCTTGGTGTCGACAGTGATCGCAAGCTTTACGCCTTCGATTGCTGCTTCGACTTCCAGAACATGAGCTTCTTGAGCCGGTGCTCCTTCTTCTTGGGCTCCTGAACAGTGGCGCCAGGATCGATGGCTGTGACGGGCCTCATCTCATCGCCTGTTTTCGGTCTTGCGCCAAAGGGGCCGCCCATGAGCTGAGACAAGCTTTGAATACTGCTGCGCTTGCGACGACGCGCCGCAGCTACAGCGGGATTGATGGGTCGAGGTGTTGCAGATGGCGTCGTGGAGGTATCACTGACGTTGCTGAAGTCGCGTCGTGAGCTGTTGGCGTGTGCCGTACTCAGCATGGTGGAACGACTGCTGGTCAAAGAAGGTACGTCGTCCACTGATGCTCGATGCTCCTGGCCGGGTTCGCCTGTGGCACAAGAGCTCATTGTGCGATTGTCAGCGATCGAAGAGGCTGAAGTTCCTAGCCGCGAGGTGTCGAATGAGGTCTGCCGTTGGCCAAAGTCAGGTGATGAGAACGTCGATGTTTGATAAGTGTCGGGAGTCATCGTCGATTGTGTTCCGTCGGGAAGGACCAGCAGACCTCCTGGAGCCCCAAGTACGGTCGGCGTCTCGCTGGAATCGGACGACTTCGTCAAAGAAGAAGTCCGTGGCTCCTCGTGCGATTCCACAATCTCAATAGCTTCCACCGGGCTCGACTCCTCCATAATAGTATCGTCGATGACCGAAGACCCGCGATGATCCATAAATGTCATTGAAAGCCTCGACGCAACGTTGCTGTGTGATGTTGAAGGTCTTTCTGGTTCCCATTCGACCCGATGAATGCCCAATCCCATCTCGGCCGCGTGTTCGGAGTAAGCATCCTGCTCTGTGTTGTCAAGGTCGACGATCTCAACTCCCATGCTGGAATCCTCTTCTGCTCCTGAAGTGGCACTGGCAGCAATACTCGCCGCACGAGGTGGCGGCAGCGTATCTGTGTCTTCCTCCTCCTCTTCGAACACATCGGCCATGGAGGACTGAGCAGGTGTAGTCACTCGAGCGGAGTCGAACGGCGGCAGAGCTGGCGCACTCTCAGCTCTGCGGTGATAATGCCCGCCAGGTCCACCGAAGTCCTTCGTGAGCCTGTTGCTGTGCAGCTCCTTCTTCCGTTGCCGCTGAGAGCCGATGGGCGGTGTCTTGAATGGACCTAGAGCTGCATCAAGATCAAGCATGCTGGTCGGATCGTCGTCGGCCTCGTATGAGTGGAAGCTACTGTGTTGGCTCGGTGTCGGTGTGCTTAGCTCTGTACGTGCTTGCGAAATCGGCCGTGGATCCTCGTTCGCGGTTCCGTAGCTGTTGAACACAGCGTCCAGGTTTGTCTCAGCGACCGCTGTCTCGGGGACATGGACCTTCCCAGGTACAAACATGCTGCACTCGCTCACTGGTCGTAAGGAGCTGCCGCTGCTACTCGTAATGAGTACTCTATTAGGCTCTTTCGATCTCTTCGATATCTTGGAAGCCGCCCACTGCTTAATCTTTCTCGCGGACGACACATGCTCGCTTTGTCCTGCCTCATGGTCTATGACTGCGGCAGGCGCAGAGTTAGACTCCTGCAATGAGATCGCCGAAAGACGAGATGACGGATTCGCATTCATGCCGATGGTTGGCTCGCTCCGTCGTCGATCGAGGCCGAGCGCGTGGCTGATTGAATGCTTTTTGTTGTGCTGTTGCCGTGGCCTGGCGACGATCTCGGGCTCTACGAAGCTCGTCGTAGAAGTGGGTTCCATCGTTTCAGAATGTGGACGTTTCAAGCTACCAGATGATCGACTCTTCAACCATTCGCCTTCCTTCTCAACCCGCTTGCTGATTTCCAACGACGACTTGGCCCGCGCATTCGAAACGTCTTCCATTGTTGAGCTTATCGACGTTCGCGGTGTTCGCGAAGCTGGAGGGCTGGGTGTGTTCATGCTGATAACCGAGGAAATGCTATTGTTCACCGAGTGGCCTCGAATAGTAGACATCGAGCTCTCAGTCCCAGACGAGATGGTAGAGAGCGGCCGCGCGCGGGGTATGGTCACGACATTCTCGTCGAATTGAACTCGAGGACGTGATGGTGGCCTGGTAGGCATATCATCCAGTGGAGGTCCGAATGGATCAGCTATGCCTTCGTTCACGTCCGGTGCCGATATCGACCGATCAAGAGGTGGCGTCTGGCCCGGAAGTTCCATTGGGGTGGTAGGCAGGCTATGGCTCAAGCGTGGGACGGGCTCTGGCTGCATGAAGCTGCTGATATCATGACTCGATATAGCAGCCGACCTTCTATGTGCATGGCCACGTCTACCGGCTGAAGGTGGTCCCGGGATCGGTATCGGGAGCGGGAGTGCACTCGACTTGGTGGGACTCGAGCTGAGAGCATTAGACACTCCGAACCTCGAGTCTCCACCCACGAACTCGCTACCGCCTCTACGATGCCCTCTTCGCGATGGTGTGACTGGCGCACTTTCATCGGTACCAGGCGTCTCAGGTGGAGTAGCCGTCAAGCCTGACGTGTCCGCAGAATTGAAGCTGAAGCTGGGTAGTGTTGATGTCGCTCTCTTGTGCGTATTTGCAAAACTCGGCTGCGGTGGTAGATTGACGTGCATGGAGACTGGTCGTCTGTTCTGCTGCTCCTGCTCCCGTCGTGATGCGAGTGGGTTCGATGGCTGCCGTGGAAATGAGAACTCTGGGTTCGGGACCATCTCAATACGTGGTGCCGCAGACATCGGCATGCTGAAGCCACCGGCGGCGAGCGGATTCTGCACCTCAGCCATGTCTGCGTGTGAAGTGCAGACTGTGATCAGGACTCGTCTTTCAGTGAATATATGTCATCTGTGAGTGGAAGTGCAGTCGAGGCACAGCTGGTTTCGGAGTGGGTGAGGTTGTTTATGCGGTCGTGCTTCGGTGAAGTGTGAGGCGTGAAACGCTGCAAGAATGCCAATCGCAGTAAAAAATTATCTGTTGGTCTGTCAGTGCCGCGCTGCATATGCACAAGAAGCGCCGAGTCGGGGTGTTGTTGTTGGAGGATTGGCCATACAAATTCAAGCAGTGCCGGCTCTCAGAGTGGCACGGTCATGTCAATAGTCCCCTTCCTGCGTAAACGAAAAACAGCACAGCGATATGGGTGGGTAAGGAACGGACGGCAGCAAATGCAGCAACGGCACGGTGAAGTGCCTCTGTGCAAATTGAGCCTGGTGATGGTCGTCGAGGTCCTGGAGGAGGTGGAGTGAGAGGTGGTGTTGGCGAGTGAAGCGAACTTGTCGACACGGCAGCCAAGACGACGCTCATGCCACTAGTCTCGCGGCGCTAGCAGGGGTGCCTCACGAAACCGGCATCCTACAATCTTTCCCAGCGGAATTGTGATTATAGGCAATGTAATCTACTCCTTCTGCTCTCCTCATCATCCCGTTGGCCACATGCGACAAACCACATGGCCATCTTTAACTTCGACGAGCACGTTTCAAAGTATCACCACAACTCCTGCTGCTATTCACAAGGAATGGCAATCTACGAGCTATATTGCAAGGATCGCCCGGCTGGCGCTGGGCAGATTCAAGGCAATTTTGGCGAAAGACCGGCGAGCTTTTGCTGGTGTGGTGACAGTGTGGTGGAAAGTCTGCTACACCGCCGGGTAGATTTCCCCTCGCCTTCCCCTTGGCCTTCGAAGATGGCAGGACCAATCCCATGCATCCTTCTATCTCCCGCATGAGGTTGCTGCATCTGCTCAAGTCTGGTAGAAGGTCGACTGATGAACAACGAGCTCCAGCGACCAACCAGCGTGGATGAACTGGCCTCCACCCACGAGGGGACCGACTGGCTGTCCGAGCGGGGCACATTATTCGCAATACGCGCGAGGCGCCTCACAGCCCTCGTCGCACAGGAAACAGCTTCGAGACTGGCGCAACTGCAGAGGCGGCCTTATGCTCGGCTCACTCGGATTTGCAAGCCTCCGTGCCCTTCCTCGTATTTTGACACTTTGTTGCTGCTGACCGTTCCATCTACATCCGCGCTGCATGAACTACTCCGTCCGTGCCAGCAAGATGAAACTCCAAGCACAGCAAGAACAAAGATCTTCGCTGGCGCGGTTGCCCTTCGCAGATTGTCATGCAGGGGGATGAGGGGGATCGGCGCCACAACTTTAAAATACGCTGCGAGCCACAGAGGCGGCGTTCTCAAATTTGCCCTCCTTTGACCCAGACCTAAATTTATTCACAGATCTTCCCGCCGGCTGTTTCAGGTTGGAAAGTGTCATCGCTTGCGCAACATAAACCAAACTCTCCGAAATCCAATCTTCCTTTGAGCAAGTCGATCCTGCTTGGCGACAACCTCACTTCTTACTTCCGCGGCGAGATGGGTAGCAGCGGCTTGTTGGCCCTGCAGTGTAACCACTCGACAACCATGCTATCGCGTCCATATCACCTGCATATGCAGAAAGCCTCCGCAAAACCCACAACGGCACCCGTCGAATCATATGCGGGCCGAATGGACTGGTATTGCTTTACTCCGCTCGAGCAGCGGTCTGTCTCGATATTGATCTTGACTCATCATGTCGTTGCACAAACCAAATGAGGATGTCATCAAAGGAATGTGCTCGGTGCATCACGTCGGACATCAGACGGTCATCCACAGCCCACGGATCTGGACATATCACATATCTCAGCGGACCCGATTCCGTAAATTCAGCTGCAGCTGTACCCATCTCGGATATGCAGGCTCGGCAGAGCTTTGTTTAACGTCTAGGCAAGACTGGTTCACCTTCGCATCATGCAGATTTGTTCCATCGATCGCAGTGGATATCGAAAGTTTACCACTGTGAAAAGAGATCGGCTCGCGGGACGAGAAACCTTCCCGCAAAATTCTCACACTACATTGCAACTGTCTCACCACAGATGTTCTTCCCGGTCTACATGATGCTAACCACTCACCGGTAGCAGGCGAACTGTTCGCCTTCGTATGCTGTGCGCATGACTGTGACAGCTCACGAGGCGTGCATGCGTTTGGAAATACGGAGGTCGGAAGATTTTACTTAATGTGAAGGAAGACATGAGACGAACATTCCGAACAGAGGCAACCAGTGCTGCCGCGGTTGGAGTCGGTTCTGCCATACTGTGCACTTGATATTGGCAGATCTACCTACTTGTGCACGCTTTCGAAGATAGGGTGAAGTTGGAGATGGTTGCTGACCTGTTGATTGCTGTATCTCGATCACTGTAGTCATCCATGTGATTGCAGGCTACCTAGTCAAGACAAGATAATCTCAGTCGTAGCACCAAGAGAGCAATCTCGAAACTCCGATGTATGCCCCCGATCACCATGATGCCGCTTGCCCAGTGGAACAGTAAGAAAATAAGCCCGGAGTTCCAATCTTTGCTTCACAGCCGCACCACATCTCACTCCTCCACGGCTCCTGCTTCAGCATCGGGCGGATCTGCCGGCATCATCTCGATCCTGACCTCTTGGAGTGTACGATTGCCTCCACTCGTGAGCAGCTGGAAATCATGATCTGTCCAGCTCCTCTCGCGTGCGACCGTTTTCACAAGACCGTATATTATGCCAGACCACTTGAAACACTCCTCTTGTGTCTCGTCATCCTCCATCTCCAATACCTCGATGCCGCTGTCCTCTAACTCGCTCAACGGATATGAGCCAGCAAACTCCCAGTCAATCACCGCGGCGATCTCCGTCCCGTTCATGAGGATGTTCCGACCCTGAAGATCGTTGTGGCAGAGCACGAACGGCTCCTCGTACGGATGTGCTTCCAGCTCCGCCGCGACTGCTGCCCGTTTCGCCTTCAGGGTTTGGACGAATTGTGGTTGTGAAACTTGGTCAAAGAAGTCGTGGTCGATGCTGGAATCCGGGGCGTTGGTATAGTAGTAGATCTCCTTGTCATAGTATGTCAGGATGTAGTGTTTGATCGATTGGTACGGGCCAATGTCGTAGCATTCGGGAGTGTGGAAAGCACTTCTCCCCTTGAATAGCTTGCAACCTTCAACTGTAGGGCCAAGTGATCCATCGGGCATCATGCCAGCGATTGCGTCAAAGCGTTGTTCTCCAAGATGGATTGTCAGCTCGGCGATCTTACGAGCTACTTCGTGCTTCTCATTGTCGGTGTACGTTTGCCAGACGTCGCTCAACGCAGGGAAGGGAACGTATTGCTGCGCGATGAAAGGTTGCTCGTCAGGCAGGATGCCGTCCGAGTAGTCGTAGACCGCTGGCACTGGGATGTCTGGACAGTGCGTCTTCAGGTACCGTAGCCAGCCGACCTCGTTCTGGATTTGGTTCGGCTTGAGGGAGTCTTCGTTGGGTACGCGAAGGACAAAGGAGGGCAACGACTTGTCCGGGCTTCGCGCAAGCCAGACGTCATTGTACCCGCCTTTAGCAAGGAAGCTGATCTCCACGACAGTGTGGTCGGCTTGGTGTTGCTCTGTTGACTTCTTTGGCTTGGCCACGACTGTAAATGAGATTGCACGTGGCGCCGCATCTGTGATAAACTTGCCGAGCACTTGACGCGCAAGGTCGAGGATGTAGGTGGGCGCTTCCATGGCTGTTGCTTCCGCAGTAGTGGATTGATATGCGCTCATCACGAAGCGGGCTTTTTCGGGTTTGTGAGTTGGTGAGAGTGCTTTCGATAGAACTAGAAAGAGTGAGCGCAAGGTAGGCACTCCCGCTCCCGCTGTTTGCTCGGCATCCAGCCGAGCGAATGACATGAGATGCGTCACAAGTTTGCTCGGTTGCACTCTATGCATCGGTTTGGTTTCCCAGTGGTTTCCAGCCTGTAGTGCCAGATCTTGGTATGAATTAGACAGTACACCATATGAAGCCTGCAGAATCCGTTATGCTTGCAGACCATGCACTTATGAGTGGTTGGCATGCTGACCTACTTGAGAGTTAGCCACATGCAGAGGGGCTGCTGGGGCTTGGTTGTACTGTACTGTGTGTGTGATGATGGTGTACTGGTTTCTGAAATGCTGGCGTGTGAGTAGTGTTGGTCGTATGTAGTCAGTGTCGTACCCGTATGTAGTGATTGTGACAATTGTTGCTGAGTGGATAGACAGAACATTAAATCCATTACATACCCTTTCTACCTTAAGTACGTGCTGGAGGCAATTTTGAGTACACGTTCACTACCAATTCACCCACAGGATCTCGAGGGAAGGCAGCCCTGGAGCCATACATGGCACATATGGACGGCTGCCGGGAAGAGTTTGGGCACAAGGGAATGCGTTTTGGAGGAGGGTGCTTCCGAAAGCAAAAGGAAAGGTTGAACCTACTGGTGGCGCTGTTTGCTCGGAATCTGGGAGGAGGATCGAACTTGGAACAAGCAATAGATAGAACTCGCAACGAGCAAAAGAAACCACGTATCACCTCCACACATGCTGCCGGGCATGGGGAATCGGATCCACCTGGAAAGAAACCTCTAACTGATGCGTTGTCTTATTACACCGTCCCCGTAAGAGGGTAAGGATTTCAGGCCATTTTTCATTCCTGTGCTGTGTTAGCTGCCCGGTTAGTTGTCAGCATGCTTTTGCAACTGCCATATATCGGTTCTGTCTTGGCGACCGAAGTGATGCTGAAGCTTGCGCTGCGGGAGCGACGTTGAATGAGATGCAACACAAGTCGGGTAGTGACTTGATTCATGAGTAGTGCGGCGTTTGTGGTGTTGGATCCTAGCGAAACTAGGGACCTTGCGCCTTCAATAGGTATGTTTGGTGTAGAGACTGGGTATACCTCGAGTACACTTTCAATGCGACTCACCTGTTTGAATCTGCCGAATAGGCCGTTCTGTCCCATCTCCGCACAGCAGCCAAATACGATGCTACTGCAGCCGCTGCTCTACCATCGGAAAATACCCTGGGGACCGTGCATGGCATATCCTCTGCCCGTGTTTTACCCAACTCCATACCAAACTCCACACGCAAGCTACGCGCAAGTCTCCGGCCGTGAAATGGTTGTATCTTCGTTTCGAGGCCTGACCTCCTCAGTCACTATGCACCAGGTTTTTCACGAGCTTGGGGCGGCATTTAGACAGTATTGCTGTTCCGAGTGCAGACATCCCGGCTGCTATACGCTGAGTCTGAATCTTCGAGTCCGCTGGGAAAGCTCCGGGACAAGGAGGTGCCAATTTCGATGGGATGCCACGCATGTGCGTCGTAGAGTTCATACAGCAACCATTGGCGATGGCTTCCAGTATGGATGGTAGGGTGAGAATTGAAGTGAAGTGGGACGGACACATTGGGCAAGGGGACTGCTTGGCGGCGGGTACTCGCCCGACCTCTCCTCCTACTTCCTCGATGCGTGTCATTGCATACATGTAATTTACACATCACGAGCATAAGACTGAGCGCATCGAAGCATCGAACACGCGGCAACCCCTTCGAAGCATAGCGCTCGCCACCATGAAGGAAAGCAAGGGAAAAGCTAAGAGCTTGAAGTCTAGCGACAGAGGACAACAGAGAGAGATGGGTCGATGCATGTTCATTGCAAGATACAGAACGTATGCCGAGCTCTTGGAGTGCTCGCTAATGCCATGTCCGCATACATGTCATCAGCGAGAATTCCACAAACGAGCGGTATCCCACCATGGTACAAAAGTGCAACATCGAAGCATATCAGGCCAGTTCATCCAAACCTACAAGCAGAAATTCTACTCATAGTTCGGGAAGCGAGTTGAACGCCACTTCAAGGACCACTTCGTTCGACCTTGCACCGAATGGGTCGAAAGCGTCATGCCTTTCGCTTGAGCACTTTCGATTTGTTCGTGGACTCCGCCTCTGCGTGCGAAGTCAAGTCGATCGGGTTCTGAAGCGTCGTACCAGAGGCGAACAGCGCGCTTGGACCGGTACCGTTCGCCGGAGTCTGGCTGAGCGCCTGATGCAGACTCGACTGGCCTGTGGGTTTGTAGCCCGAGCCGAGAAATGGGTCAATCTTGACTTGGCTGGTGATCGTATTGTCTGGTGGCTCGCTAGCCTGGTCGTGTCTGAGCGATGGGCCCAGGGCAAGTTGGCGCCTTGCCATGTAGCCTAAGCCATACTGCAGGTACGGATTGACGTGGACCGCGGACATATGGGCTTGCGGCAGATTGAAGGTGGGCTGGTGCGCGAACGCATGGCTAGAGTTGAACAAATGATCCCGGGTAGCCTGGACCGCGCGCGTGGAGGTGAGTGGTAGAGAACAATCGAACACAGAGTTCGTGGTCTGCGAGACCTGGCTGCTCTGCGGCGTCGGCAGAGAAGCGGTTGCGCTGGAACGCAGGTTTGCCACGAGTGCTTTCAATTCTTGTACCTCTTTCCTCTGTTCTTCAAGCTCTGCGTTGGCGCGACGCGCTCTATCGCGTTCTGAGCCATTGCTTCTTGCAGCACTTCCATCCTGCTACTCAACTCGTCAAACTGCTGACCTTGATGAGTATTGGGCGGTTGAGGCGGCGGCTGCTGATGTTCCTGTGTCTCGCCATACTCCCCGTCGACTTCGCTGGTAGTAGCTTGAGGCGATTTTACGACAGCAGCTGTGCTATCCTGCCTAGCCGAGAACTGGTGCATCCCCTGGTCCGGCTGTTGGTTTCCGATTCCGATATCAAGTGGTGTGGTTTGAGTCGCCGGCTCGTGCTGAGCAATCTGGGCTATTGTAGCAGGCTCTGGCTGCCCTCGCTGTCTGGCTTCGGGCTGGACCGGGAAAGACCTCGCCGCGGCCATTTTAGCCCTATGGGCGGCTGCCTTTGCCCGGCACTGCTCGATGGTAATCGACGTCGGGTCGCATTGTACGTTTTTGCCGGCTTGGTTCTTCAACACGCACTGGGTGCAGGGTACCCTCCATTTCCTATCGCACTGATGAGCATGTCAGCTTCGTGTCCGTACTTCACTGACATCGAGTCTAGCCAACTTACATGGCGATTCCCATCGGCAGTACACGGGTAGCAGATCGCGGTCCTGCGACCTCCCGGAGCCATGGTGACCAAGATTCAGAGTGTTCAGAACTTGAAGTTGGCGAGGGTGCGGTGGAGGTTTGGGGAGGTGAACGGGCTCAGCACATGAAGACGCGAAACCAAGACATGACTTTGGCTTGGCATGAAGTGACGTTGCTCACACCATGAACGAGTTCGAGGAGCAGCTTTCGAATTTCTATCTGCGCTGTTTGGAATTTGTCTTTCTCTGCTCGTCACGGAACAAGCTTCACTGGCACTGTAGTCGGCGCCTGTGCAATGATGGCTTCAACCGACGGAAGAGCGAGCGAGGAGGACGAAATCACAGACCAGGAGCCACGCATTGTAAGTGTTTTCAAGGTCCAGCCATCTACCGAACCAAGCTGACCGAACAGACACCCGAGCATGCGCAGAAGGAAGGCAGTACCTCAGCCCTCTCTGATGATCAGCAAAGGACGAGAACTCCCCCTGACACCGCAGAGTCTCTCAGCTCTACTAGCAGTAAGTCTGAGACTGTTGCACCTCAGCATCATGACCTGCTAGCTAACGTCGACAGACATATCGCAGGCTGCCAATAGTGCTCGCGCAACCATGCACACACTGAACAATGCATGGAGCGAACACGTCGATGCGGTTGTGGCCACCCTCATGGGACATCACATGCAGGAGATACAGCATGCGATGAAGCGTGTGCTTGATGCTGCTCAACGGTCTGAGGACAGGAGCCGAACCCACACCGAAGGGGAAATCTTCGCTCTCGTCACAAAGCAACTGACTGAGCAATATCGCACAATCGCCACCAACGTTCGGGACGAAGCCACAGCACAAATGGAACAATATATCGACACTCTGCGCGAGGATCTCAAGAAGTACCGAGACCTACAAGTGGACGCAATCCGAGATGGCCTCACCGACAAGTTCAACCAGCTCTCTGTGACCACATCTGCCAACATCCAGAAGCTCACGATAAACGATCAATGGGTCCGAGACATAGCCACTGCCTTGATGGACGAAAGGAAACCCAACAAGACACACCCATCAACAGCGTGAAGCACTCAGTCCAAGACATCGTAGATCGGTTGCAGAGAATCGAGATGGAGCGCAGCACGTTCATGAATAAAGCCACCAACAACATCAGAACACGTGTGCAACGACTCGAAGGTGCTGCGGAGGTTCTTGGTGACAACATCGATAACCACAATGAGATGCTCCGAGAGAGGATGGACGACGCAGACACCAGACTCTGCTGCATTAATGAAGACTTGACAGACAAAATCACTCAATTGTCCAACAAGATCGATTTGACGGCAGCGGACATCAGGGGCTTGAAAGTCTCGGAGACGAAACTTGCAATGAACACGGAGCGTCAGATCATGGAGAGTGACGGCAGGCACCAACTGTCGAGAGACGATGTCGAAAGCTTGAGGCGTGAATTCACGCGGTCCAGAGAGCTTCAAACGGCGAACGAGATAACCTTGTGGAACCGAGTCTTTCATTACCGCTGATGGTAAACGATCGTAGAAATCGAGGAAATGTAGAGCATAACGCTTCTGTGGCCGGTGCCACCAGATGATATGGAGACTGAGACTGTAATTAGCAAATGTCAAGGAGCCTTTGCACGGCTTTAATCGCTATCGCATCTCATCATGATCGTCAGCCATATCACAAAGACCATTGCATACGGAGCTAGACCAATTTGGTCTAGAACGACAGCACGCGCCACGCGAGAAACGCCAACAATAACTCTTCCATGTATGAAGCTCAAGGCGCGAGATACATATTGCATGGCTGTCAATACTCGAGCACTCCGCGTGGCTCATGCATACGGAATCAAACCCGCGCTTTCGTGTCGACGGCCTTGCAGCTCGAAATGGTTCCTTCAAGAGAGAAGCCTAAAAGTCCCGACCTCCAGCACCCATGTACGGTCCCTCTCTGGCTTCAACATCCAACATAAGGCGACCTACTTCCGGGCTTCTTCCACAAACTGTTCACTTATATCTCCAAAAAGCCCGTCAGCCCGCTTCACCGCTGCCTTCCGACCAGGACACCGATACTTCTCCGGCATTGGCACAGAACCTGGCCTTGACCCTAGGACGGACTCCAGCAGCTCCCAGCAGGACCCAGAAAGTGAAATAAAGATCATCGACTTTTCTAAACAACGTCTGGCCGAGCAAGATATCCCTGGCCACTCCCTGTTGAAAGTCCTGAACGAGCAGCCAAAGCCTGGTTGGGCCGCATGCAGGTGGATTTTTGTCAATGGCCTCAACAGAGACGTTGTCAGGCAACTTGGAGTAAGTCGAGATGATGAGACAAGCGTTCTCCGAGATACAGTCACACGATCAAGGACCCGAGACACTTGCTGACCTTTCCACCCGGCGTATTAGGACCATATGCAGCTCCATCGCCTGTCCATGGAAGATGTCATCGATACCAACACTCCTACCAAGGTAGACTGGTACGACAGCCACTGCTTTCTAGAGCTCACCATGCAGAAGCTCGTCCGGTTGCAGCGCTACGGAGAAGAAACCTCCATGCTAGCTATCGATGCGAGCAATCTCCTCGACGAGAGTATCAGAGATCGCCGAGCCAAGTGGCGCACCCTCGCTCACCGCAAATATGGTATAAGCGTCGAGCAAGTGTCGATGTTTCTCACCTCAGACAACATTGTCATTACATTCTTCGAGCACTCGGGAGCAGATGTGCTGAAACCTATTCTGACCCGCCTCAATTCACCACAAACCATCATCCGCTCCAGCAATGACCCTTCAATGCTCGTTCAAGCAGTCATTGATGTGGTCGTGGACATGTCCGTCCCAATCAACAAAGCAGTAGACGAAATGTTCGGCGAACTCGAGAGCGCCGTCCTGTCAAACCCAACAATCACGCAGTCAAAACAGCTCTACGTCCTCCGCTCAGGCTTGACTTTGCTCATGGACAACATCATAGCCACCGGAGGCCTAGTTCGAACTCTTATCGACCACCGAGCGGTACTCAACATGGCACCTTCGAATACCGATTCCACTGGCAGCAGCGCCTCGCCATCGCCACAAAACGCCAACACGAGTGTCCACATCTCCGCTACGACGCAAGTATATCTACAAGACGTCCAGGACCACATCACCGCTCTCCAGAACTCGACCCACAACTCGATACGTTCGGCAGAGAACCTCACCTCCCTCATCTTCAACACCATTGCGGCCAGTCAGAACGAGAGTGTCCGCCAGCTGACGCTTGTCTCGAGCTTCTTCCTACCATTGACCTTCTTGACTGGCTACTTTGGGATGGTAAGCACTGATGGGTATGACCCTTGCACAGCTCTGAGACACTGCTAACTCTTAAACCTTCCTGTTAGAACTTTGACCCGATGCCAGTCGTGAATGAGCACAGTGATATGTTCTTCTGGCTCATCGCCGGACCCGTAATGCTTGTTACAGCTGCACTGCTCGTCAGCGCGAGGATGATCCGCCTAGGACCATTGAGCTGGAAGTGGAGACGACGACTACAGAGTCTCGGACGCAGGAAGCAGGATTGAGCCACTCGTCAATGCTCTATGTCTATTATAATTTTATCTGCAGCTTCGGGTGTGTCCGAATCCTCTCACCGAAGATGTACAAGCAGAACGCTATCGGTATCAACGCCAGCGTGACGAACGCGAGCAGGCTGTTTCCCCAACCATAGCCAAGCTTCTTGTACATCGGCAGTCCGACCAGAGGCAGGACTGCACCAAGGATGGCTCGGAGAACCGTCGATGCTGCTACGGCCGACGCAGCGTAGCGAGTGAAGGTGTCGACGAGATATGTGTTGATGACCATGAAGTTCAGCACTTGGCCAGCGCCGAAGAAGGCTGTACCGATGAGCGGTGCTATCCAGTGGGTCTATCTCGCGTCAGTGGACGCTATTCTGCACAGCAGATTGCAATATTACCTTATACTGCACGGTCCAACCGTATATGAACAACCCGAATGGCAGAACCCACGCCGAATACATCAGCGGTGGTAAACGGTACTCAGGTTTATATTGACCGTTGCTCTTCGCAGCGAGCTTCTTTAGGATGCGATCGGACGTTACGATGAGGAATGCAAGGCCGAACATCATGCCAATTCCGACGCCAAGATACACCAGACCGACAGTGGACTGCGAGAAGCCATAGCTCTCCTCGAACACGAATGTGAACGTCGTGAATAGCACATAAAGCGTCCCGTACACAATGGCGATGTACAGCGACATCAACGCGCAGATTGGCGATAGGAACAACAGCTTCGAGGGCCGTACGATTGCAAGGAGAAAGAGCTTTTTTGGCTGCAGACCAGTGTCGAGCTTTGATCGAAGATCCATATTACCGGTCTCCTGGCGCAGACGCTTCGCTTTCCGCTCGAGAAGGACTGGGGCGTAGCTCTCTCGCATGAAGACGAGTGCTGTGAGAGACGTGACTCCTATTGCTATCGCCAGCAACCAGAAGATCCAGCGCCATCCGGCGGCAGCCGAGAGGAATCCTCCGGCGATGGGGCCGACGGTTGGCCCAAGCAAAGGCCCAAGAGACCACAATGACATGGCTGTGCCTCTCCGCTCTTGCTTTACCATGTCGGAGATCGTCCCTGGTCCTATGGTGATCGGTGCGATGCTCCAGCAACCTTGGAGGAACCGGAGGCCGATGAGCATGGGTAGATTGGTGGCAAGAGCACAGCCGATGGTGAAGCAGATGTAGCCAGCGTTGCAGACATGGTATACGACCATGCGGCCATAAAGTTCAGACATTGGGGCGATGATCTTGCTGAAGATCAGCACAGTGCTCTTCATTGAGCCCAGAAATACCTAGCGACTTACCAACGGTCCTAGTGCCCATCCGAGAATATAGACGGACACAACGAATGTCGCCAGTAAGGAGCTGAAGCCCACCATTAGCTTCCTACGATCGATACGCAGCCCTGCCACGACTCACCTATCTGACCCAAACTCCTTCATTACCTCCGGCACCCCTGGAGCAAACATCGACGAAGCCAATGGAGTGAGGAAAGTCATCGCAGAGAGGATACTGATGCTAAGAACCGAAGGGTGAAAGGGTCAGCAGTGTCTCAAATAAGAGTCACCCGCAGACATATGTCAACGGTTACTCTTTTACCCATCAAAAACTCACTTGATAGATTTATTCGCTAATGACCAGTTCATCGGGTTGGCGCTATCATTCGGTCCATCCCATGAGACTATCAAAGGATCTTCCTCTTCCGTTCGATCGACTCGCAGCGCTGTGCCAGCTTTCTCGGGTCCCTTTATGGCAGGTATATCGATACTTGAACACTGTTCGCTCGTTGAGGGTGGTTTGGAGCGCATTGTCGTCTGCAGATGATGATATTAAGGTGTCTTCTCTCAAAGCAATATTTCATCACCCAGTAGATATTATGCTGTATTGATGATGCCGGTTTGGCTTGGTAATCAGTTGACGGTCCTGCGCAATAATGACTTCTTCTTCTGGTATGCATGCAGCAAGCGCGAAAAGATGACAACAACGCTCTATACGGACAATGCAATGGAAAACATAGAAGAGCGGTAACGGAACAGAAGTTGTGAAAGAGCTGCGAAAGAGCAATTACCTTAGCACCACGAATGTGCACTTGTTATGCCGCCACTCTAGCAGCTGCCGGTTATTCGGCATCGCACAGGTAGCCAAGTCGGATGATGCTCGAGGGAGAAGGAATCTAGGCTTTGAAGGCAGTCCTGCTGTGAGTAATAGTAGAGAGTTGATGCTTTTGTCCTACCTTGTATACTGGACGAACCGAGACTTAACTCGGAAAACAACTATTAACAGACATTGGTCGAGTGTGGTGTCACGAAGGCAGGTGGGGGTCGGAAGTGAATGTGGTCGGCGGTACGTTCTGCCGCTCCGGGGTACGCCAAGATTCGGAAGCCACGATGTCCAAATTTTAGACTGCCGACTTCAATCCATCATCACCAAATCTCTGAACGCAGGATAACCACTTCTTTGCGCTCAAGACATTCAAAATGGTTGCAACAGTACGTATCTCGCTTTGCTGCCCGCCGACGCCTTGACTGGCTGTCATTGGCTCAGTAGACTTGAGAGAATGGAGTACTAAGTCAGCATGTGCTTGCAGAAGAGCCTCAGCGCGAAGAGCAAGGCCGCCAAGAAGGGCCAGAAGACGACGCAGAAGGTATGACTAGCAATATCCCCACCACTACCCTATATGGGCGACAGAGCCATGCTAATAAGGTATGGGGACAGTTCGTCATCAATGCCACCCAACCCACCAGCGACCGCATTTTCGACCCCTCCGCCTTCACGACCTTCCTTCAGCAGCGCATCAAGGTCGACGGCCGCACCGGCAACCTCGGCGACAACATCACCGTCAGCAACCTCGGCGATGGGCGTATTGAGGTCGTGGCGCACCAGGAGTTCAGCGGACGGTACCTGAAGTACTTGACGAAGAAGTTCCTCAAGAAGCAGCAGCTCCGCGACTGGCTGCGCGTGGTCAGCACATCGAAGGGCGAGTACAGCTTGAAGTTCTTCAACGTGGTTGGCGAGGGTGACGATGATGATGACGAGTAGAGGCTTTGCGAGGAGGCAGGAGGAATTACTCGTAGCGAAGCGCGGCATGCTCGAACTTTTTGTTCAGCTGTGCGTCAGTAGCGACTATAACAAAAGGTGAATTAACCACAAAAATCGTCTTGAGTGCGATATCTTACAGCTCGTTATGTACATTTTCGTGGTGGTACATCATCGAATTCCACAGTCGACCAACGCCTCGCTAACAAGTCCAGCTTAAATATGACAGACACAATCATATCCAGCCACCCTCGACACTTTTCTGCGAACTTAGCCGCTGATTTCCTCTCTGGATATCCCTCTGAAACACCCTCCCCTCACATCCAGGCATCTCAAGCACCACCACACTCGTAGGCAGTTCCGCTGTACACCCCTTCCCGTCCATCTCCGCAACATCGCCCTTCCCGTCCATCTCCGAGTACCCATACCTACCAACCCCATCCCGTCCACCCTCCATCTCCGGCCGCGACAGCGTGAGTGGAGCTTCGTGGACTTCGCCGCCTCCAAGCTCACCACCCATAGGATGCCCGATAGGCCCCAACCTGGCTAACGCGGTATTGGTACCATCTGCTGCGTCCTCTTTGGCCTGAAGCTCCGCTGCACGCGTCTTTTGTGCCTTCCTGCGTCGCCAGAACAGGTAGACTAGTACCGCGACGATGGCACCAACGGCTGCCAGTCCAACCGCTATCCCTGCAGCTGCAGCGGTGGATAGACCTTTCGGCGCGTTTGAGTCAGACTTGGCTGTGGCATAGGCGGCGAGATGTGGCGAGATGATCGAAACGATGTCCGAATTGCTCACTGCTTTCTGGCTCCAGTCGCACTGACTGATGCTGAAGTTCTGGTGCTCGTAGTCGGCGATGAGGTATGCTTCTTGGAGAAACACGCGGCCGAGGGTGTATTGTGTGTCGTTCAGGGCGCGCTGGAGTGGGAAATAGTGGGTTGAGCCGTTGAAGTTGGCAGGAAGGATTGGAAAGCTGATTTCGAGGTCGAATGCTTGATAGGGGAGGGTGATGTCGACTGTCTTGCCGCTGCTGGCGTCTGGACCAATTGTGAAGGTCACTGCGGCATTCTCCGAGAGAAGACGTTGTCGAGCTTTCGAGGGGACGAGATAGCGGCCAATGTCAGCGTTATAGGTCAGGCCAAAGGCAGATTCAAAGGCCTGGCACGCTGACTCCGGCAGCCAGAGTTCGGGTACGGTGGAGTCGATGAAGATGCTGATGCTGCCATCCGGTAGAAGATCCGATGGCGAGCCTTTGCTCGTCTGAACGGAGTTAAGGTTGACACTCAAGTCGCGCGAGATATCCGGGTAGAAAGCAAAGGTAACGTCGTTCGCCACGAACCGGCTTCGATCATATCCTCCTAAGGTAAGACTTCCGAACACATTGTCGCCTCTGTACCGATTTCCAGCCGTGTACCCATACGCCACCGATGGTATACTGCTCCCCTCAAATAATGTCTGCATGAATGACGTCTGCGGGTTGTTGAAGTCCGACAGATTCGTCGGCCGCGGATTCAACCCAATAACACCAATCCAATACCGCGGATCCGCCATATTGAAGACAATCGCGTGCTGATCCGTGACCTCCGCGCTACTCCCCTGCCACCCGAGTGTCGCGACATCGAATCCCACGTACCCGCTCGACCCCAGCCCGAGATTCATCTCCAGTGCCGTCTGGAAGATACTGTCCGGCGTCCATGTCAAGCTCTGGTTCCGTAAGAACAAGCCTCCGCGACTGTTGGGGCAGTCGTAGGTGTAGTTGTTTGGGCAGCCTTCGGCGCCGATAGTCCAGACTGCTGTTGCGGCGGTGCTAGGGAGTACGCGGACGTTTTGGAGGCCGCCGACGCTGCCGCTGCCGATTTGGAGCGGGAAGGTTGACCAGGGGCCGTCGTTGCCTTCCCAGTACTGGCTCGGTGCTATGCTGATAGCTGAGGGTATGGTTGAGTTGGTAGTCTGTCTGCGGCCTAGGAGTCCTGCTCCTGAAGTCTTCGGTCGAGGCCACGGAGGTAGGGAGAGGGAGTAAGTAGGAAACACGAGAACGAGGACGATGAAGACCAGGCGTAGTAGAACGCCACTTCTGGTATGCGGTGCTATCATCGTGTTCTGCAAGAATTTCGCAAAGCGAATGTGGATCTTTTCTCGAAATGAGAGCACATCGAAATACCGAGATCAACCCAGGTGGAAGACTGAAAGAGCTCACCGAAGATCGAGATCGTGAAGGGGGAAGAGTCTGGACCACGAACGTTATGCGGCACAGCAAGACACCCATACTGTCGCCGCTGAGTTGAGCCAGTGTAACAACAAGCGCCGACGACAATATCCGGCGCGAAGAGCCGCCTTTTGCCATTCGCTGGCCTGAGTCCCTATCGTTACTGATTAACGATGGATCTTATTGCATTGTTGAACGTCCCGATCGCTACTCAAGACTGCAATCCATGAAGGGTAGAAGTGAAGAAGCAGGAAGTAAGTACAGTCAACGACAGTAGTCGACGTCTCCGGATTTTACTTTAAAGTTAGATGCGGAGCGGCGCGCTAATCGAAGCCGTGTGCTATTCTAGGACGCTGTCCCACGTGGCCGGATTAGCAGTTGTGGTTGTCTAGCACTCTAGGTGGATACAGTTTGCGCGCGCCCTCGGAAGGCGGGTGCGCTAGCGCCTTTTTTCCCCAGCCCGCGTCCATGTTTCTAAGGTGGGCACGGGTCATCTAACTATCGGAAAACCTCGGCTAACTATAATAACGGCCCGCGTTACCGCTACCCGTCTTAGTATAGTTAGATAAATATATCTTTAGTTAGACAGAATATTCTTACTACTCTTATAGAGCGGTAGGTCCTAAAGGTCTAGGGAGGTAGGTCGTAGTACGGCGTAACGAGAAGGGCTACTAGGACTAGCTAGACTACTAGCCTCGTTACTAGTAGTAGTACTCTCTAAATCTTCCTTTAATAAGTAGCTTCCTCGTCGTAGATCTTCTAAAGTTTATTACTAATTAGGTAAACGTATTCTTTAGTACTAGAAATAAGTTAGTAATACTAGTTTAAGGACTAGTAGTAGAACTAGTTTTAGTACTTACTCTACTTCCTTAGCCTTAATCTTTTCCTCTATCTCCTTATCTTCTATAATACTATACTTATAGTCTACTATAAGGGCTTTATAGAATAACCTAGTAGCGTTAAGCTTATCTTTACTAGTACTACCCTCCCTATCTACTACTCTTAGTACTAAACTTATTATACTTATACTATACTTACTAGTATACTAGTCGTTATACTAGTAGACTAACTACTTATATTACTAGTCTTTATATACTTCTTTAGATTATTTATAGTTTCGCTAATATAGGGATATATATTACTAGTCTTCTTCTAGTTATCGTTTTCGTCTAGTACGTAGATTAAAAGGTAGTATAGGGCTTTATTAGAGAGGATTTCGTATATAATTAGATCCTAATACTAGTTAGTATACTAGTCGTTATATTAGTAGGAGTAGTAGTATATATTTTCTTTCTTAAGACTAGTACTAAGACTAATAGTAGTACTAGTATAAGGACTAGTTAACGAAGTAGTATAAGGTTTAATAGTTAGTTAAGAAATAATATAGTTAGTTAAACTTTTAGCGTCTTAACGCTAAGCTACTATAGTTAGCTAACCTTTTAGCGTAGTTAGCTTAGCTATATCTACGTTTCTAAGGACGCGTCTTAAATTCTAAGCCTATAGGTTCTATTTTCTACGTACTCTCTTCTACCTTTAGAGCTAGTTTTAACCGCCTAGTATTCCTTACCTATCTAACTATTATCTATTTATTAAATACCTCTTAAATATTCTATATTAGCGCCTATAGCCGCCTTCGATCCTCTAGACTTCCTTAACCTTACCGTAGATAATATAGACGACTTTAGTCTCGGAAACGACTTTAATTAGTACGAGAGCTATAAAGACTAGTTCTTAGATAACTTCTAGAACTAACTATTAAGTAATACTAAAGAGGTTAAGGAACTCGTAGACCTAACGATTACTATTACCTATACCTAGAGTAACCCTATTATAGTAGAATATATCGACTTCGTCTACGCTCTACCCTTATATCTAGATACCTAATAAGAGGGCTATATATATATATATAGTCGATCTCCGCGTAATAAACTAGGAGCCGGAGGATATCGATATATAATTAACTAATATTTATTCTATAACTATTTAGTAGAAGTATAATAGCTATCTAATAGTAGCTTCTAGGTTTAATACTATCGATATACTAAGCGTAGTAAAATATAATATATATTATCTTTCCTTAGAAACGTACGCTATTATAAGTAGACGTACTAATATTCTAGAATTATATATTACGATTTTCTAACCTAGGACCTTTAGGGTACGTAGTTATATATACTAATCGACTTATAAAGTATAATATAGAAACGACGAGAGTTAGCGCTAGATATAATAGAGCCTAACCTACTAAAAAGGAGAGTAAGAGAGTAAGTCGTTAAATAGTCTATACCTATTCGATAATTAATTCTCGAATACTTACTATTACTTAGTCTTTTCTTTAGTAAATAGCGCCGATTTAATACTAGAACTACGTATATAAATATACTACTAACCTATAAAATAAAGTTTAGAACGTTTATAACTCTAGATATAAGTATTCCTTAATAGTTATTTACTTAGTACTAATTGTCTATAGGTAGCTATTTAGCCGTCTTAACTCTTTCCTTACCTATATATAACGGCTTCGCTATAGTAAGGAGAAGAGTAATTACTTCTTCTACGTTATTAAGTATATAGACTAGATTAACTACGGCTACCTTATAAGTCTATTTAGGAATAGAACGCGGATAGATAGTTCTATATACTTCTAGATTAAAAATACGAAATCGTAACTCTAACGTTATAGTAAGTCGTATAATTAGTAAGCGATTATTATATTATTTAGGAATAATTCGTATCTAATCCTTAAACGCTAGGCTTTTAGTATCTATAAGGGGTAGGTCGTATAGTATATACGATATATACTATTCGATTTACGAAGATCGTTCCTCTTAATACTATAACTATACTATTCGTTATCTAGATCTCGTATAGAGAGTATTAATATATTCCCCCCCCCCTCTAAGCTACGTTCTAGATTCGATAACTAAAGAGCTTAAGAGCTTAATTAGTTAGTATAATCTAGATAATTTAACTTTTAGTTAGTTAATAAATACCTGTTATTCGATACTAACCTAATTATAAACTTAGCGACGTTCGAGTAAAGTTAGGTTATAAAGGAGTACCTAAAGGACCGTAGAGCGAGCTACCTTATCGACCTCTACCGTAGTTTAGTAACGAGAGACCGGATTACGTCTAAGATTACTAGGTAGCGATTAATCTATTACCTATATAGGACCGAGCTTAACGGCGTTCTATACGAGTTTAAGCGGTAGAAGAGGATAGATTTAGATAAGGTATATTCGTAGTCTAGATATATTCCTCTATAATTTAAAGGCTAATCTATAATTTATATAGTAATATATCTAAGGCGTTTACTCTAAAGGAGAGGATCTTATAATCTTCTATTTCTTTATAGGCTAAGTAGCTATCTACTACCGGATCGCTTACTTCGAAGTTAATATATTATTTAAACGGATTAAGTAAAAGAATCTAAACGAGATTCTCTTCGCTATATACGATAAACTAACTAGGAAGAGTTTATTAATCGATCGATAAACGTTTAGGATATAACTAATATCTAAATAGATATTATCCTCTTACGTATATTTATTCGTAGCGAAACTATACTTATATATAAACGCTATTTTAATCGCCTCTCTCGTCTAATTAACTAGGTTACTAGTACGAAACTTTAGTAGTAATATATCTATAGCCGTAGCCTATATAGGATCGTTACTAATATAAGTAGTAAATAGGCGTCTAGTACGAATCTATTATTAACTAATTAATAATTTATTAACGATAAGTATAGGATTCGGGTAGTTTCTCGCTATATAAGACCCTTATCGTCCTATCCTAGGCTAGCGATAATACGTATAATATATAGTCGTATATTATATAGTCTACTTCCGAAGGTCTATTTTCTATATAGCTAGAAATATATAGACCGAGACCTATAGCTAGATAGATAGCCTCCTCTATACTCTAAGCTATAAATATTAGATAAGCGTAATACGAATACTACTTAGTAGGTTAATAAGTATTCTACCCCTATTCCGTAGATATTTAACGACTAATCTCCTATAGGTAAGGGTAGAGCTATCTAGAATTAGGCGAAGAATAAGTAAAGCCCTATTATTTAGTACGGCTTAAATACTATCTAGACTAAGATAAATCTAGAAATCTATCGTTAACTACGTAACTATACGAATACCGTCGAATCGCTAGGGTAATAAGGTTATAACGCGAGTATATAGCTACTACTTCTACCTACGATTATTCGCTCCTAGAACCTAGACTAAAGGGTACTCTAGATATATAAGAATCGAAGGGAGACTAGATAGCGATCGATATAGCGAAACGACTCGAGCGCTTCTTATATCGTACGCGTAAAATACCTCTAGAGTACGTCGAACGTTTAGGACTTATTCCTTATTTATTCTATAACTAGTTATAAAGATACTAATATATATATAGCGCCCTCTTCGAAACGTACGTACGACCTTATAACGATTAACCCTATATTTATAGATATACCTTTATCGTACGATTCTCTATCTTAGCTAAAAGATAAGCTATTCTCCGCTCTTACGCCGTCTATATTAAGTAGTTTACGAGCTACTTCGTAATCTAAAAAGGGCGTTTCTTCTCGTCTAACGTCGTAGGTTCTATTACTAAGTCTCTTATAACTATTAGTAACTCGTAATCTATTACCGTTACTCTCTAAGAAGGAGCGTATATAAGAGGCGTACTAACTCTTAATAGAGGAGCGATAGGTTACGCTTTAAAGGTAACGACTTATAGTTTTAAGAGAGGAGAGAGAATATTATAAATAGTTTAGCGAGCTTCCCTAACTATACGAGCGGACGGTAATTAATTAAATAGTAACTCGTTATAGAATAAATACCGATTATTTATTATTACTCTGCTTAATACGTAGTATTACCTATAGTATTCTAGTAGAATTATACTACTTTCCGTAGCTTATTATCTTCTAGTCTAAAGAAGACCCTATAGTATTTATATCCTTCCTAGAGGTTATTAGTCTTTCCTTTCGCCTTATATAAGGTATAGACTAAGGAGTATCTACGACCCTTTAATATCCTAATTACTATAGGGAAGTTCGTTAACCCTATAGCCTTAAATCGAGGGATAATAAGCTTAGAAGGGGCTAGAGTCGGAGGGCTCGTAGGTATAACTAGAGAAAGAGGAGGAGGAGTCTTCTACTTTTCTATATTTAAATATTAGCTAGACCTTAATTAACTTAGATTCGTATTACGAATAACTAAATATAACTTAAAATACTTATCTTATCTAAATATCTATCTATTTAACCTTCGATCCCTATTTCGTCTTTAATCGTTTTAAAGGTAGCTTATCTTCTACCTTAGTTTAAGAAGGTTAGCTTTATAACTACCTAGGTAGTTAATTTAGAACCTTTCTTATATCTAATAGGGCCTCTTTATACTCTCTATCGACCTTAGAAGAATTAGTATCTAGGCTAATAGCTCTACTTAGAATTAGTAGTTTAGTAGGTAATTTAGGCGTAGTCTACCTACGTCTTATAGCGGGTCCTCTTAAATTTTAGCGTCTTCTAACGCTAGTTTACTATAAGGCGTATAGTAATAATATTAATCTTTAAAGAGTAGTCGAAGAAGTTCTTTATAGCCTTAGTCCGTATATTTATAGGATTACCTCTAGTACTATTTCGTAGCTAGTTACTAATTAGTTCGTAATCGTTCCGTATTTATTTAAGCTATACTTACTAATATATAGTTATAGTCCCTCTTAATATAGCCCTTTAGAGTACTCGTCGACTTAAATACCTCCTACCTATCGTTAGAAAACTCCGTTTTAGACGCGGTAAGAGTACTTATACTATACTTCTATACCTTATCCGTACTACGTCTAATATAATAGAAGATCTCTCTAAGAAAGATATTAATCTAGTTCTTAACTCCTTCCTATTCGTTTATTAACTAAATATAGGATAAATCGTAATACGCTATTAAACTTACCGTAATAAGGACTAGGATCTCTATAGTCTAGTTAGAGTCTACCGCCTTAAGGTAGTCTAGGTATAGTTAGTAGGTCGTAATCTTTTTATAAGATATTAGTTAATTATTTATCGAATAGATATAAATCGATTAGGATTAAATTAAGAATTAGTAATAGATAGATAATCTAGACTTATTAGAGAAAGGATAAGAAAGGATTAAGCTTCGAAGTTAAATTATAACTAAATTTTTAGCGCCTTTAAGGGAAACGTCGCGCCGCTTTTTTATTATTACTAATAAATAACCTTAACTCGTTTAGTAATTAATTATTAATTAATTAGTAAATAGTTCTTTATCTCTTAATATAATAATATAGATTATACTTATAATCTTATTATAAACTATTATAATACTTAGTAGTAGTATTATTATAGTTATAGTATCGAGATCTTTTAGTAGTACGGTTTCTACTCTATATCGTTATACTAAGTAAAGGTACTACAACGGTAGCTAATAAGGAGGTTAGCTACTTTAAGCTAGTCCTAATTAAATACTATATTATAGCCTTTACGGTCTTTTACGTTATCTACTAATAGACTAGACTTCTATTAATACTTTATATACTTTAGTTACTTAATTTAACGAGCTAATAATAAAGCTCGTATTTATAGAATTATCCGCTAAGCTATACTAAATATATACTTAGATTTAGCGCTTATAGCCGGATAACTAAGAAGGTTAATTACTATCTTTAATAGTTATAGATATAAGGTTTACTATAGTAGTTAAAGCTACTACTCTAATAGTAACGTATCCGTTAGTAATACGTTTAGTAAGGCGTAGATAAAGCGCTCGAATTTATCGCTATTCTTACTACGTCTCTTTTTACGTTATTTAGTAGTAATTATTTATTACGAACTTACTCCGCGAGTACGGAACGTAACTAATCGAGTATACCTAAGGCAAACTAATTAGAACCCTAAAACTAGTCTTAATTAGTTAGGTTAGATTAGTTAAGTTATTTAGGACTAGGTTAGTCGACTTAGGACTAATTAGACTAATAGATATTAGTATATAGGAGTACGAGAAAGTCTTAGATATTCTCGTATTTAACTTATATTATAATCTTACTAAAAGGTCTACGGCTATTTATATATATTCGAGTTATCTTACCTAAATACCTACTACTACCTACTCTTTAAAGAAGTACTTACGTAATACTACCTTATAGGATCGTAATAGTAGGCCGGAGGCGCTCCTATAACCCTCTAAGCCCTCGTTAATAGTAGAGCTTAGCTTAACCTAATTAGCTAGCGTACTATATAGATATATAACCTACTAGAGTACTATATACTAGTTAAGCTAACGGCGCGCTTTCTAGATAATAACCGTATAACGCTCTATAAAGCGTATCGTATAGATATTACTATCTATTATTATACTAGTATAGCTAAGACTAGTAATTAGATATTCTAGGCTAAAGTATTTAAAGGCTACGATATAGTTCTAAGGTAGGACTAGCTTAAGGTAGTAGATCCCCTTATTAGCTATAGAAGAGGCTCGTTTTTATAGTATATAGAGGAATATAAGAAACCGCGATATAATACTATATCTACTATAATAGTCGCTATTAAAGAAGGCTTAGTAGACTTCTAGCTAGGAATAGACTAGTAGGTTAGAGGTAAGAAACCGCGCCTAACGCCCCTTAGACTATCCTATTGCTAGAGCTAAGAGTAGCTACTACCTCTCTTAGAGATAATTTTATTCCCTTTAAGCTAGGACTAGATATACTAGTACTAGACCTAGAGACCTTTTACGAAGAAAGTAATAGCCTTAATATTACGTTAGCTAGAGCTACTATATTCGCGCTATCCTCCTAAGGAGGTAGTAACTAAGACCTAACGACTATCCCTATATAGTAAAAGAACGAGTAGTATATTAGAGCTATAGCGATCTATAATTACCTCTACGTAGCCTACGCTCCTTACATAGAGCTATATTGCCTACCTTAGACGATATACGAGCTAATAATTACTATAGCCGTAAGAGGACCTATACTACTAGTAGTCTATTAAGAATTTATAGACGTATTCTCTAGCGCTAAGGCTAGAAAGCTAGCGGAGTACTCTAGTAACGACTATACTATCGACCTTAAGGAAGGTAAATCGCCTCCTTAGATACCTATTTATAACCTATTATAGAGGGAGCTTAGGATCCTCTAAGAATACCTTAATAACGCGTTAGTAAAGGGCTAGATCTAGCTAAGTAAGTCTCTAAGCGGAGCCCCTATCCTCTTCGTTCTAAAGAAGGATAGTAAGATAAGGCTCTACGTTAATTATAGAGGGCTAAATAAGATTACTATTAAGAATCGCTATCTACTACTATTAATAAGAGAGCTCCTAAAGTAGCTTAGTACCTCTACGGTATTTAGTAAGCTTAACCTCTACTACGTATATTACTATATACGTATCTAGGAGAGTAATAAATAGAAAATAGCGTTTAAGACTAAATATAGCTTATTCGAATACCTTATTATACCCTTTAGACTTACTAATACCTCTATAACGTTCTAGACCTATATCTATAAGGCTCTAAGTAACCTAGTAGATACTATCTACGTTATATACCTAGATAATATCCTTATCTACTTAAAGGATATAACGATATACGTCGAAGACGTTAAGAAGGTACTATAGAAACTCCGTAAGTAGGGATTATACGTAAAGCTCTCTAAATACGAGTTCTATACGTAGTAGGTAGAGTTCTTAAGCTTTGTAGTAACCTCCTCTAGTATTATAATAGACTAGGAGAGGGTCCGGAGTATATATAAGTAGCTTACGCTATAGTTCTTTAGAGATATCTAGGTATTCCTAAGCTTTATAAACTTATACTACTAATTTATATAGGGGTATTTATAGATAGCTAAGCTACTAAATAACCTACTAAGTAGTAGTATATTACTTAAGAAGAAGAAGAGAGGTAAGCGCTAAATTATAAGGGGAGAGTAGCGCTAGCCTATAGAGGCTATAGAAGTATTTACTACTTTTTAAGGCGCCTTTACTAAAGCCTCTATACTAAAGTACCTTAACCTCTTTCTTCTAATTATAATTATTACTAATGCTAGCGACGCGGCCTACGCTAGTATCCTCCTATAGCTAGCCGTCGCTAGCGAGCTATTAGAGCGCTACTAGTACCTAGTTATATATTACTCTAAAACGTTTATAAGAGCGTAGATTAACTACGCTACCTACGATAAGGAGCTTATAGCTATCTTAGAGTACTTTAAAACGTAGCGGTACTACTATAAGGGCGCGGCGTACCCTATCTAGGTACTAACTAACTATAATAACCTATAGTAGTTTATAACTACGTAAGCGTTAACTAGCTAATAAGCTCGTATTACTAAGTACCTTATAGCCTTCGATTTTAAAATTAAATATAAGAAGAGGATAGTAAACCCTTTAGATAGCCTATTTAGATAGCCTAACTACTTCGCTAGCTTTAAAGATACCGTAAAGAGATAATAGCTAGTAGGTATACTACTAATACTATAATAGAAGCTAAGAGTTATAGAAATAAGAGGATTACTATCCGCCCCTATAGTAGGACTAGGTAGCCCTCTTAGCGCTTATAGCGATAAGACTATACTAGCCTTATAAGACGTCCCTATCTATAAGCGATCTAATCCGTCGCTTATCGCGCCTATTAGTATTAATATAGTAATAGAGTACCTTAGCGATACTTTAGGAACTATAATAGATAAATATACTATTACTATTATTCGTACTATCGCTAGTACTAAAGGTCTTAACCTCCTTATACCTCGAGCTATAGTAGCTATAGCTATAGTAGACGAGTCTACGTTTATAGATTCCCTAGAGAGCCTAGTTTCTCTTATTTATAATATCTAGTTAAGGGATACCTTTATATAGGATATCTATAATAGGGATATAGTATAACTAGGTAGCTCTAACCTAGCTCTAGGTTAGGAGAGCTACTAGCCTACTAACGCTAAGTACCGTTTCGACCCTAATAGGCTACTACGTAATAGGAACTATATATCTATCCCTCGTTATACTACGCTACGTTAGGAGCTCTTATAGCGTAACTACGACGAACTAGTAGCTAGTTATTATAGGCGTAACTAGACTTAAGAGGTCCTTACTTGTAAGTACGATTAGCTATACCTTATAACTAAAGTACGTATATACGTTAATAAGTATAATATATACTAACGTACTAAGCTAAAGTACTATAAACCCTTTAGCGAGCTTTAATTACTTATCCCTCTATAGAAGCCTTAGAAGTCTTTATCTATAGACTTTGTTATTAGCCTACTACTATTAAAGGGGTTTAATAGTAAGGTTTATAACTCTATCCTAGTTATCGTAGATAGGTTCTTAAAGATAGTACGTTACTTCCTAGTAAACGATACTATAGACGCTCCTACCCTTACGGAGCTAATCTATAATAAGATCGTTATATTCTTAGGGCTACTAGACGATATCGTCTCTAATAAGGACTCGGTTTTTACTAGCGAATTCTAGAGTATCTTATACTACTAGCTAGTAGTTAAGCGCTATCTCTCTACTATATTCTATCCGTAGACTAATAGCTAGATAGAACGACTAAACTAGTAGCTCGAAGGCTACCTTTAGATCTTCTATAGCTATAACTAGGACGACTAGGCGCGACTATTATATATAGTAGTATTCGCCTATAACTCTAAAGTCTATTCGAGCTATAGCTTAACTCTAATCGAAGTAGTAATAGGTATTATACCTTCTATTTCTAATAGTATTCGAGACGAATACTATATAAAGAGGAGGCAAAAGGGCTCTAAGAAGCTAGCGGACTAGATAAGGTAATAGCTAATAAAGAGGTAAATTACTTTTAATAACGTAAGAAAGAGCCTCGAAGCTATAGTAGAGCTATAGGCTAAGTACTATAACTACTATATAGAGGCTAAGTAATTCCCTATTAGAGACTAAGTACTCGTTAATAAAGGGAATATTAGAAGTAAGAGGCTATATAAGAAGCTTAATAATAAGTATCTAGAGCTATTTACTATTATCGAATAGGTAGGTAAATAAGTATATAAGCTTAACCTACTATAGTCTATAAAGAGACTATACTTAACCTTCTACGTCTCCTTACTAGAGCTATATAGAACTAGGAAAGGGTACTAGCCGCTACTAGTAGATAAGCTTAAGGATAATAATAGTAACTAATATAAGATTAAGAAGACCGTTATATATAGCCTAGATAGTAAGGAGAAGAGGCTATACTAAATACGCTAGAGTAGTTACTTATAGGAGTATAACGAGCTTAAGTATAAGAATAAGCTAGAGGGGGTAAACGCGTTACTATAGTTATATCTAGAGGTAAACGGTTTAATACGTAAAAGCTCTAGTACCTCTATAGAGGCTACGCTATACTAGAGTAGAACTTCGAACTTAGAGGTAACTATACTACCTACTAAAAGAAGAAAAGGTAGACTATATAAGGTAGTTTAATAATCAAGGAGTATAATAGAAGTTTATTTACTTACGCCTTATAGCTACGTAAATCTCTCGTAATTATAAAATTACCTCTATACGAGTATATAGTACTATAGAGGATTAGAGATCTAAAGAAAGAGAAAATATACGCTTCGTTCTATACTAGGCTCTTCCTAAGAAAGGACTAGTAACCTTACTATAAAGGTATAGTAGATATATACTATTCTCTCTAACCTCCGTATATATAAGCTATTTACTTACTAGCCTTATATCGCTACCCTACCGTAGTACGCTAGACGCTTCTCCTAATTCGTTATACTACGTACTACTCTAAGCTCTATCTTATAGTTCGATATAATATTACTTAGCTCTATACTATTAGAGATACCTATATAATCCTTAAAAGAATAACTATTCTTCTCGAACGACGTACGGTAAGTAGTACTACTTTACTATATTAAGGGTATAGTTAAACTTAGCTAGATACCTAGTATCGTACTTAGGGTTCTATTTTAAACTCTTATAGTTACTATACTTATCGCTTAGAGAGGCGTAAGAGTAGCTAGAGCTAGCTAGTAGCGTATTATTACTCTAGTAGTAGACGTACTTATAGTAGATATAACGCTAGAGATCTAGTCTTAGTATAATTTACTCTAGAAGGTTAGGGACGATAAGGAGGTCTATTAAAGATACGTTAGTCTCGTCGAGACTATATACCTAGTACGGCTCCTTCTTAGCGTCCGATATAGGCTTTAATAACTTAAGACTAAGAGTATACTAGGCCTTTACTATCGAGTTAGGGTTACTAAGAGGGCTTAGGTTCGGAGCTTAAGGAGAGGACTACTAAGAGGCTAGCCCTATACTAGAGAGGTTACGAGTCTCTAGCGTTAGAGGATTAGCGAGAGCTTAAGGACTATCTTTAGTACCTATACGATAGCTACTCTAAGTTATAGTATATAGCGTACTAGGACGACTATATAGGTATTCTATTATAGGCGTATTAATTAGCGTAAAGCTAGAAGGATAGTAGTTTATATTTAGAGCGTTCGTATTAGGCCTAGCTACGATAATTAGTAGGTATAGTATAGAGGTAGCTAAGGAACTTACTAGAAGTACTACTACGACGGTTATTAGGTAGAGTAGAGCTACGGTTAGTCTAAGAATAACGCTTACTAGATAGAGGTATCGTTCTCTTCCTACCCGAGCTACTAAGTATATTACTACTAGATATAATAAAGTAATAATAAATAAATAAGAAGGTTAAAGGGCTTTAAAGACCTATAGTAATAGATATAAAGTAGAAGGTTAAAGGAGTAAACAAAGCTCTAATATAGCCCTACCTATATAATACTACTACTAGAGTGATACTAGAAGGCCCTTATAACGCTATAGCGATACCGTAGGGGCTAGGTAACTCCGCTATCGGATTATATATACCTACTACTACTAAACAATATATACGCTTAGTATATAAAGACCGCTACTATAGCGATATAGTACTATAATAAGTAAGCGCGTAACTAGCGCTATAGCGCTATAGTACCTACTAGGACTACGCGTTACTAGCTTTAAGGACGAAGCCTTAAGAGGGAGGAATAGTTATTAGAGGAGCCTATACGTAATAAGCTAGCCCTACTAGCCTACTAGTACTACCTCTAGGGCTAACCGCTATATAAGCGCTACTTTCTCGTAACTATCTCTCCTCCTTAGATATTCGTATTTACTTAAAACTACTACTTACTTATATCGATACTACCTATTTATAACTCTCCTTATATAATAGTAATAGATTACGAATTACTAGTAGTTATAAGAGACTTAGTAATAGAACCTATAATATTAGATAAGAAGAAATACCCTTTTTAGATTGTAAAGTAGCTCGTAAACTACTTAATATAGATAGCGTAAGAGTAGAGAATAGCCTATCTTTTAGCTAAGATAGAGAATTATATAATAGAGGTATATCTATAAATATAGGGTTAATTATTATAAGGTTATACGTATATTTTAAAAAGAGCGCTATATATATATTAGTATCTTTATAACTAGTTATAGAATAAATAAGGAATAAGTTCTAAACGTTTAACGTACTTTAGAGGTATTTTATATATATAATACGAGAAGCGCTTAAGTCGTTTTACTATATTAACTACTATCTAGTCTCTCTTTAATTCTTATACGTCTAGAGTATCCTTTAGTCTAGGTTTTAGAAGTAAATAATTATAGGTAGAAGTAGTAGCTATAGACCTACGTTATAGCCTTATTAGCCTAATAATTTAACGGTATTCGTATAGTTACGTAGTCGACGATAGATTTCTAGATTTATCTTAGTCTAGATAGTATTTAAGCTATACTAAATAATAGGGCTTTACTTATTCTTTACTTAATCTTAGATAGCTCTACCCTTACCTATAGGAGTATTAGAGAAGCCTATATATAATAAGCTAGCCCTACTAGCCTACTAGTACCGCTCTTAGGGCTAACCGCTATATAAGCTCTACTTTCCTATAACTATCTCTCCTTCTTAGATATTCGTATTTACTTAAAACTACTACCTACTCGTATCGATACTACCTATTTATAACTCCTCTTATAAGGAGATTAGTTATTAAATATCTATAGAATAGGTATAGAATACTTATTAACTTACTAAGTAATATACGTATTATACTTATCTAATATTTATAGCTTAAAGCGTAGAGGAGGCTATCTATTTAGCTATAGGTCTTAGTCTATATATTTCTAGCTATACGGAAAATAGACCTTTAGAAGTAGACTATATAATATACGACTATATATTATACGTATTATTACTAGCTTAGAGTAGAACGATAAGGGTCTTATATAGTAAGAAACTACCTAAATCCTATACTTATCGTTAATAAGTTATTAATTAGTTAATAATAGATTCGTACTAAACGCCTATTTACTACTTATATTAGCGACGATTCTATATAGGCTATAGCTATAGATATATTACTACTAAAGTTTTATACTAGTAACCTAGTTAATTAAATAAGAGAGGTAATTAAAATAGCGTTTATATACGAGTATAGTTTCGCTATTAATAAATATACGTAAGAGGATAATATCTATTTAGATATTAGTTATATTCTATTTAGATATTAGTTATATTCTAAACGTTTATTAATTAATTAATAAACTCTTCCTAGTTAGTTTATTATATATAGCAAAGAGAATCTCGTTTAGATTCTTTTACTTAATTTATTTAAATAATATATCGACTTTAAAGTAAGTAATCTAGTAGTAGATAGCTACTTAGCCTATAAAGAAATAGAAGATTATAAGATCCTCTTCTCTAAAGTAAACGCCTTAAATATATCGCTATATAAATTATAGATTAGCCTTTAAATTATAGAAGAATATATCTAGACTATAAATATACCTTATTTAAATCTATTCTCTTCTACTACTTAAACTTATATAGAACGCTATTAAACTCGGTCCTATATAAGTAATAGATTAATTACTACTTAGTAATCTTAGACGTAATCTAGTCTCTTATTACTAAACTACGGTAGAGGTCGATAAGATAGCTCGCTCTATAGTCCTTTAGGTACTTCTTTATAACCTAACTTTACTCGAACGTTACTAAGTTTATAATTAGGTTAGTATTAAATAATAGGTATTTATTAACTAACTAAAAGTTAAATTATCTAGATTATACCGACTAATTAAGCTCTTAAGCTCTTTAGTTATTAAATCTAAAACGCGGCTTAGAAAAAGAGGAATATATTAATACTTTCTATATAAGATCAAGGTAACGAATAGTATAGTTATAGTATCGAGAGAAACGATCTTTATAAATTAAATAGTATATATTATATATACTATACGACCTACTCCTTATAGATACTAAAAGCCTAGCGTTTAAGGATTAGATATAAATTATTTCTAAATAATATAATAATCGCTTACTAATTATATAACTTACTATTACGTTAGAGTTACGATTTTATATTCTTAATCTAGAAGTATATAGAACTATCTATCTATATTCTATTCCTAAATAGACTTATAAGGTAGCTATAGTCGATTTAGTCTATATACTTAATAACGTAGAAGAAGTAATCGCTCTTTTCCTTACTATAATAGAGCTATTATATATAGGTAAGGAAAGAGTTAAGATAGCTAAATAGCTACCTATAGATAATTAGTACTAAGTAAATAACCGTTAAGGAATACTTATATTTAGAGTTATAAACGTTCTAAACTTTATTCTATAGGTTAGTAGCGTATTTATATATATAGTTTTAATATTAAATTAGCGCTATTTACTAAAGAAAAGACTAAGTAATAGTAAGTATTTTAGAATTAATTAATTAAATAGTTATAGACTATTTAATAACTTACTCTTCTACTCTTCTTTTTAGTAGGTTAGGCTCTATTATATCTAGCGCTAACTCTTATTATCCCTATATTATACTCTAGAAGATAACTCGTATATATAACTACGTACCCTAAAGGTCTTAGGCTAGAAAATCGGAATATTTAATTCTAGAATATTAGTACGTCTACTTATAATAGCGTATATTTCTAAGGAAAGATAATACGTATTATATTTTACTACGCTTAGTATATTAATAGTATTAAACCTAAAAGCTACTATTAGATAGCTATTAAACTTCTACTAAATAGTTATAGAATAAATATTAGTTAATTATATATCGATATCCTCTAGCTTCTAGTTTATTATATAGAGATTAACTATATATATATAGCTCTCTATTAGGGGGCGCTCCGCTAGCCTTCTAGTACCGCTCTAGTCCTACTACGGCCGCTTACCGCTACTTAAGCGCTTCGCTCCTAGACTAATTCCTCTTCCTTAGATATTCGTAGCTACTTAAACCTACTACTTACTCGTATTAATACTACCTATTTACTACTCCCTTATAGTCTCTTATTAAGTATCCTAATATAAGAGTAGAGTATAGACGAAGTTAATATATTCTACTATAATAGGGTTACTCTAAGTATAGGTAATAGTAATCGTTAGGTCTACGAGTTCCTTAACCTCTTTAGTATTATTTAATAGTTAGTTATAGAAGTTATTTAAGAACTAGTCTTTATAGCTCTTATACTAATTAAAGTCGTTTCTAAGACTAAGGTCGTCTATATTATCTACGGTAAGGTTAAGGAAGTTTAGAGGATCAAAGGTAGCTATAGTACTAATATAGAATATTTAAGAGCTATATAATAAATAGATAATAATTAAATAGGTAAGGAATACTAGGTAGTTAAAACTAGCTATTAAGGTAGAAGAGAGTACGTAGAAAATAGAACCTACGGGCTTAGAATTTAAGACCCGTCCTTAGAAACTTGGACGCGGGCTAGGGAAAAAAGGCGCTAGCGCACCCGCCTTCCGAGGGCGCGCGCAAACTGTATCCACCCCCTGGGGTACCTAAACGAACTAGACTTAAGGTTCAATCGTTTCATCCTCCCGGATATTGCTACTCCCGAGTGAACTTCGGGGTGGAGCAGAGCGAAAGCATGTCTGGCTATAGGTGCCTCGTGGGCGGCCATTGACGGCAGGTTGGCTCGCTTGACTCATATGGCTACTTACTAAGACGAAGGTTTGGCAAGCTACAACGACTACTGTTCCTGTGATGCTGCACCGCCAGCTGGCGCGGTTGACCGTGCCCCGTGCCGGTCTAGCCACCTGCCCAATCGGGCTATGCGTTCTACGCAAACCCTTCCATACGAGGCGTGCCATGCATGCGGCTCGTGTTGTCGCCCTGAGCGGATAGGAAGTCGTTGCGCTATCCCACTGGTATTGAGCCAAACATGCTGTCTGCCGCTCCTAACGACGACCGTTCGTCGGACTCCGAACCCTAGGACCATGACCATCCAAACACTGCGGACGTTGGACAGAAAACAGCCAACCAAAAGCTTGACCTCGCCAATCACAGCCACAGGGTCCATGGAGATGCACGATGCACAGATCTGTTGGAAATGCGAACGATTGCGATTGACACCACTGCCGCCGATGTTGCCATTGACACTGCCCCTGCTCGAAGGATCGCCGACGGCATCGAACCGACACGCTCGTGTCAGCCGCAAGCAAACCCGAGGAGCTTGCAACTGCCTTCTCTTCTCTGTGCTGCTATGCGAGACCCCACGCACCAGGTGGGGGCCAGCATGGTGCTGGTGGGCTCTCTCATAACCTGCACGGCACGACCCTCGTGCCATTCATAGGCCAACCCTCTATGCTTATCCTCTGCAGCGCCACAGTACAGACCGATGTTGTTGTTTACCATATACCAAAGCCATGCTGTCCCCTCGCGCCTCTCCTCGTAGTACCACCTCCACTCTCGAGGACCCCAGCCAAACGCAGAAGCTGAAAGAAAGTTGTGACGACTGTTCGGCGTCCAAAGTCAAATGCACACGGGAAAAACCTGCCTGCCAGCGATGCTCACGGAGAGGACGACCTTGCGTATACGCCACTTCCAGACGCTCCGGCCGTTCCAGCACGAAAAGCTTCAACTGTCTGATTGCAGATTCTGATGATAGTGCAAAGGGCACGCAAGAGCACCAGAATAACGCTTGGGTAGACGCCATGGGTTCGTCTTCAACGGCAGATGCCATGATGGATGCCTTCACGAATGAGGAATGGTTCCCTCGCGGCGCTCCATGGCCTGAGCAGTCCCCTTCCGAGCTAGCCTCGTCGTCTATTGCCTTCTGGACGGATCTAGAATCTACGGTGGAAATCGACCACGCCGAGGCCAACTCGTTGTTTGGATCAGTTTCAGATAACAGCTTGACCAACAACGTACCGGCCATTCTTGACCTCGACATGACCGCTGACGATGCTGCGATATGGACGAAACCTTCCGGCCACGATGCCATGCACACAGAATCGACACCTGTTGCTCCCGTGGCCGTCATGCTACCTGCCAGTGGGATGTCATCGACCAACAACAGCGGCCCAGAGACACGCGATAGTTGTCTGATGACCGCAACACAGCTGATGCTATCCTTGTTTCCTCGGTCCTGCTCCGGGAGCGACGTGAGCCTCCCCCTCGAGATGGTACTGCAGCAAAACCGTCGAGCAATCGACGAGGCGACGGCAATCATGGACTGTCAGTGTGTCAAAGATGGCTACCTGGCATCGATACTGAGCCTCACCTTGCTGAAAACGATGGCATGGTATTCGGCAGCCGTTGGTGGCATCAGATCAGGATCGATCTGCCAGCCCGGCTCGGCTGGCGTGCGTAACATCCGATGTGGCAGCATCAGCAACGAGACCGTGCGGCGTGATGCCATCGACCACGAGAGCGAGAGCCAGGAAGACCGCAGCGCGGCACAGCAAGTCATGGGAGAGCTGCATCATGTCCAGCGTCTCCTCAAACTCATGTCCAACCTGCTCGGGAACCAAGGGTTGCAGCAAGGCTTCAGCGACAGCGGGTTCGGCAGTTCCAAATCGTCCACCGGTAGCTGGGAGGGCGAGCAGTCCTCCATCGGCACATCGCAGCTGTCGCAGAGCATGTTCAACAGCCTGGATGAAGAGATTCGTGGGAGATTCCGCGCGGTGTCGAGAGCGACCATCGAACGTCTGCGGATCATATAGTGCTTGCTTTCCTAATCACAGGGCTAACGAAAACGAATTGGTTGGCGTTGACAGCGAGCATCACGACTGTATGAATCGAGGAGGGGTTAGGTAGAGTGGCACAGTGGGATCGATGATGACGACACTATGTGCGGTCCGTAGCGCCGCTCCCTTGGCCTCGGTATACGTCTGCCTGTCCCGTAAAATACTGGTCCATATTTCCTTCGGCCTCACAGGCACTCAATCGGCCGACGTAAAAACCCGATTCCGAACAAGTAGGTCTATCTTATCTCGCTAAGTCCTTTCCTATCTACCATGCGAAATGAAGAGAGCCGGAACGCCCGAAAAACGCTTGCCCTCGACGGCTGCTACAGATTCCTCCCACTCCAGGACATCTGATGAACATCGCAAAACTCTCCCTTGAGCAGCTCGTATATCCTCTCGACCGTGATCATCATCTGCACTGCGGCTCGAAGTCGTGATCGGCTCTGCTTCGCGCACTGTTGACATTCAATGGGTAGAGCAGCAGCATAAGCTCGGAAGCCTTCCGGGACATGAACGCCTTGCTCGAGTGGTGAGGAACCACGCCCGGAAGGCAGTTCTGGAGTGTATGGTCGCAGCTCTGCTGTTGCGAATTCGGCCAGAAAGCTGAACTCGTCTTCTGCGCTTTGCCAGAGGTACTCGTCTTCCGATCCGGTCGAAGGGGTTTCCAATGGTGTCGACCAAGATTCGGAGGGACTCCATTCGATCACGGGCTTGCTGTCCCTCTCAATGGACGGCCGTGCTTCGGAAGCGGCGAAGGACTCAAAGTCGAACAGGCGGTCAGTGAGGTACAAATGGTCGGTCTCGTGATGATTTGCACCATTCTCGATGGAGCCGAGCACTGCTGTGTTTCGCGAACCCATAACTTCAGTCTGTATGTCATCACGACCATCTTGATGTGTTTCAGTCGTCGAATCTACCAGCTGTATAACAGGCGTTGCGCTTCGAAAGCCATACTTGGTCATCGTGCCGACGGTGCGACCTGCACAATCCTGTGGCCGGAAGCTCGAGAAGTTCCGCACGTCCATTGAGCGGTGTCCAATGGGCAGCCAGTTCTTCTGAACATCGTGGTATCCAGGCGAGAGTCCAGCTGGATCGCACCCTTGCGGTGGTGCACTCTCCGGCCGACAACGTTGACGTTTCACCGCAAAGCCACTTGACTGGCTGTTTTGCTCCCCGGATAACAGGCTGCCGAAGGAGGATGTGGTGGTGAGTGAGGTCGTCGATGGACACCTCGCTCGCTTTCGAGGCTGGGTAACAAGTTCTGGTTGATTGTGCATGGCCCTTATGTCGTGTACGTGATCAATCATCGTAGTTCTCATTCAAGAGAGGTTGGCTTGTCATCGCTGACCGTGAGTGCGGGAATGAATATATATCTGAGTATTCACATCACTATAGTTGAGCCGACATGATAGAGCTGCACTCGGGCTACGAGATGGCTCTCGGATTCTTGACTTGAACAGCCGGAAGATACACCTACCGCCTGGCTGTTGTGGAGACGAATTGCAACGATCATCAGCCGCTGGTGGCTCGGGGAGCGAACAGGAGCAGCCTGCCAACCAGCACTTGTCTACTGACTGGTGTTAGACCCAATAGGCGCTCGTAGTGCATGATCAAGTGGTTCCGAGTCATGTGACGATCACAGGCCAGGCCAGACTACAAACGATTATTGAAATTGATCTTTCAGTGCACTGAGCGTGACTCTGCGCGAAGGCACAGGCGTACGTTGAACATCATTATGATTCTACCTGCGAAGTCTCGCCACCGTTCGGTGCCGAACTAGACGGAAAGCCGAGATGACCGATCGAAGAAGCAAGATATTGGATCTCGAAGGCCATCATGCCAGCGCTATTAGAACCATAGATCTCGTTGGTGACAACCAGGAATCCCTGGCCATCGCTGGTGCGTCGTACGCACTCTAGAACATCGGCCCGCTCGTGGTCGCGGCCCTGGGTAAGTTGATGAAGGACGAGGTTGCGGTACAGCGCAAGGCATTGCGGAGGCATCAGAGTATTGCTTTCGTTGGTTGCGTTATTGTTGTTAGCTTTTGGGGGCGCAGCGACCTCGGGAAGGACACGTGCTAGGAGAACAACGCGTGCTAGAGGATTGTGGCGGAGGATTGGCATATGTATGGCGAGATTGTGGGCGACGGCGTCCAACAGTGTACTGCGCTCCGGCTGAGTGAGTGACGGCGAGGCCAAGTGGACTACGTAGACGCTCGCGTCTTCCATTGGTTGCCTTTCCGACGGCCGCTTCTGGAGCTGGATGCGAGTGGCAAGGTGAGGTGGAACGGTCTCGGACATGTCGTCGGCCGTTTGTACGATGACTGAAAGTGCAGCATGGTCTGAAGCTAGAGCGACAGCGAGCGCGATTGACGGGCCTTCAACCTGTGGAACAGTGTGTATCAGCGATCGAGCTTTTGTACCCACTCCATTCAATGTTCTCAATTGCTTCCTTTCCAAGATCTGCGTAGCGACCAGATCTAGGAGAACTCGTTTTCAACGGCACTTTCATATTTCTAAGAAATGCAAGCTTACATCAACAACTGTAGCCGCGCCTAAGATAGTCCAATCCAGAGATGCGAGAAGGTGACTGCGCTGCGTGTCCTGATCTGTATTGTTGCCCATGGTGAGCTGCGAGTGCGCAACAGCCTGTCGCTGCAGCCGCCACCGATGCTGGACCTCAGTGGAATAATCGGAGGTGCCGCCAAAGACCAGACCGTAGGGACTTGCACCGCTCTCGCGACGGGTAGCCTCAGCCATACGCATAGCACACGGGGCCAACGTGTCGGCGAGAAAAGCAAATGCGTCCAAGACAGCCACGTCCGCGGCAAACTGCGATGACAGGGGACTGTGTGCCACGACACCGGGGCGAGGCATGGACAGGAAGCCGACGCTGGCTGTCATACGCACGACGGCGGCCAGCTGCACCGCAGGCATACCCACGATCTCGGCGACATCCTCGCAGGCGACGGCGTCGTGTGGCGGAAGACAGGCGAGCACCTGAAACTCACACAGCAGCTGCACGCATGCGAGTAGTTGGCACTGCGCTCATGATGGTCAGTATATAGAGCTAGAGGGGGTGGGGGAGCTGAAGTGCCGGTAGCAGGGGGGAGGGAAGAGATATGGGTGGGATCGTACATTGATAGCGAGATCTTGAAGGAATCGAGCCGGCTCCAATGCATGGGCCATCGAAGGTTTTACTGCCACAACAGACCACTATGACCACTATCACCACCGCTGGAGCACGGGAGATAAGAGTTAGGGGCCTTTAATGACCCGTCGCTGCTCGGGCCGACAGCCCAAGAGTGCGTCGTCGATAGAGTATCACGTGATGCGGAACTGCGAAGTTGATGGGGGGGATGGCGGGACGGTTTGTATCCTGATGACCTCCGCCACCACGACTTCGCTGCTCCTCCACAACCACACGGAGAGTACTCTGTCCTCCAGACGCACGTCAGCCTCATTTGTTACTGCGACTGCCCACTTTCGGACTCCGAGCGAGTCTTCACTCTCTCCGAGCCGACTTCGCGATGGTTGTACGATATGGTCGCCAGGACAGAAGTACGGTGGCCTCGCAGCTGTGGCACTGCTACGCTGAGAACCGACCTATCCAATCTATTGCACTTTGCGAACGCTTCGTAGGCAGAACAACATCATGGCGATGGGTACCCTCTACTACAACTGGGTGCGAACCATCTCTAACCAAAGCAAAACTATTGACCATTTTCTCTGACAATCTTCATCTAGTTCAAACCACGATCCATCGCGATCCGCGTCCTTGCGAAACTGCTGGACTTGGATCTGGACTTCATTCATATCAACGGCTCAGAAGACGCTGGTGGTAAGAGTTGATGGGTCAAATGGTACCCGTGGACCGTTGTCTCTGGGTCTCACTTGTTCAAGACGCTGCTGACCCTTTTACTCTTCTGTTCTGTAGCTGCTTACCTCGCCTTGAACCCGCTTGGCAAGATTCCGACTTACGTCGACCAAGATGGATTTGTCCTCACAGAATGTACCGCCGTGCTGACGTATAGTGAGTGCTGCTCACATTGGTGGTCGCCGCAGACATCTCAAACACCGCTAACCGCACTGTCCAACCACCCAGTCGCAACGCAGTATCAACACAAGAAGAGTCTCCTTGGCGCAAATCAACAGGAGTACTTCAAAGTGCAGCAGTGGCTATCGTTCGCCAACTCGGAGCTGCTCGTCTCAATGGGCGGCGCGCTCTACCCCATCATGAAGGACTTCAAGACAGAGATCGTCTGCGACGCCGACGACTGTGCCCGTATGCTCCTGCGCGAGCTGCAAGTCTTGGACGATCATCTGGCCGGCCGAACGTACCTGGTCGGTGAGTCGCTCACGATAGCCGACCTTCTGATGAACAGCTTCATCGGCTGTGGGATTCAGGTCTTCCATCAGTCGTGGTGGGATGACTATCCAAATATCGCGAGATGGTTCCTGCCCATCTACAACTTGCCTGAGAACAAAGCTGTTGCCGGGGAACTGGCGAAGTTTGAGAAGGAAATTCCTCCCGCCTTGCAGGGCAAGAAAGCTCAGAGGGCATTAGAAACGGCTCAAGTGGATGAGCTCGACAGCGTCATGCTGCGGGATGAACAGCCGAGTGCTGTGCTTGTCTCTCCGTGAGAGTTTGCAAACAGAGGGGAGTGTAGATCTTGCGTAGATTACCTGCGATCGTTGATTCGGACAGGTGTCTCAGGCTTTCTTTCCGCTCCATGCATCATCTACTGTTAGAAACGATGGTTCTGTAAGGTCATCTCGGTTTCAAACTCGAGCCCGGTCCTCGCACCACTTGCCAGACTTTAATGCTAACAGATCAATGGTTGCAGAGTCACACTTTGAGGGAGGTTGGGGACGATGTATACCTCCCATCTCAAAAGCACCCTTTGATTCATGCACTATTCAAGCCACGTTGCCCATCCCATATATCCCGTCAAGCCTGCGCCCATCCCAATCAGACAGGTCACGCCCAAGTTCCGCATGGCTCTCACGAAGCGAGACCGCATACACGTCTCAATCCTGCTATGGAACTCTTGTGCAACATTACCTGACGGGAACGATTCCTTAGGAATCGGCCTGTCTAGAAACGTGCAGAGCGGCTCCCAGCCTTGGTGAGGATCGTATTCCAGAAACTGGTTGCCCACAGCTGCACCTCTGACTAAAGCGGCATGTTCGTCGTATATGTGCTTGCCGTTGCGGGCCAGGTCCCAGCGGAAGTAGTGGCCGTTTGCCTTCGACCAGCAGCGGTTGATGTTGCTGCGAAGCTGGATGTCAGCGTATAGTTTCAAGGTATATAAAGGAAGGGAGCAACAGATAAAACCAGACCAGAGCAGAAGAAAAGGGATTGAGAGCACGGAATCGAAGGTAATGGAACGGACTGACCTCATCTCCGAGTCGAATTTGCTCATGATCCAGCCTGTCCGGCTTCTCATCTTGGCGTCGACAGACTTGACGATAGACCGGTACCACTCCTCGCGAGGCCGCATGTTAAGAATGATTTTGGCATCAGGGTATGCGTGGATCAGTTCAGTTGCGAACATGGCGCACGGCAGATCCGTGCATGCCTAGCAGCCGGAAGAACATTAGCACCGTTGAGCCGCCGTAACCAGCTAAGGATAACCCACGCTGTAAGGGCCTAAGATCCGATCGAAGTCCTCTTCGCCCTCCCATGTTTCACCCTTGTTCTCGTACTTTGCCTCGATCGCTTGCGACCATAGTATGCTTTGCTTGGGATCATCGAGAGTACGCCAGCCATGATAGCACGGGTATCCCAAGATCTCCAAGGCTTTGCAAAGGCTGTCAGTTCCCGAGCGAGATAGTCCCAAGGCTAGAATCTCGAAGGGTCGCGACCTCGACGGCTCGGTGCTCTCCTTGACCACCATGGTAACATATGAGCCTGCAGCACAGCGTGATTCTTTGGCGAGTTGACGACACGTAGGAGAGTTGAAATTCGCGAGGTGGAATAGCATGCTCATATGGTACTAGGTATGCGCGATAGGCATCTCGTCACGAGGTCGGGGTCCGACTCGGCATGGAGACCGAAGTCTCGGCAGGAGAGGTAGCGACCTTATGCGATTTGCGAGAGTCCATAGTCGCTCGTGCCCACCCCCTTGAGAGATTGAAAGATCAGAATCCCCCTCATCGCACTACCACAACTGCTACCATCGAAGCTGTCGTGTCATCCAAGTCGGTCGCAGCCTTAAGCGTCTCCCCAAGATGAGCCCCTCGGAAGTTCTGCCAGTGATTCGAGGGCCGTTTCGCCTCGATGGCAAGGTCGCACTGGTCACAGGCGCGGGCCGTGGTATCGGTGCAGCTATGGCTGTCGAGCTGGGCCGGTGCGGAGCCAAAGTCGTGGTGAACTACGCCAAATCTACCGGTCCTGCCAACAGTGTTGTCGAGGAGATCAAGGGTTTCGGAGGCAGCGCGGATGCTGTTGCTATTCAAGCTGACGTTAGCGACGTCAGTCAGACCATAAGCCTGTTCGAGCAGGCCGTCCAACACTTTGGACAGTTGAATATCGTTTGCTCGAATTCTGGAGTGGTATCATTTGGTCATCTAGAGGATGTCACGGAGGTTAGTCTCAGTATCGCTCGAGAGGGCTGAGATTGTCCGACTATAGCTGACATACTGCCCATCTGGTACACAGGACGAGTTCGACCGAGTCTTCCGCATCAACACCCGAGGCCAGTACTTCGTAGCGCGGGAAGCCTACAAACATCTAGGGCCAGGCGGCCGCATCATTCTGATGAGTTCCAACACCACTCGTGACAAGATCGTTCCAAATCACTCCATCTATGCTGGGTCGAAGGGGGCGATTGAGTCTTTCGTTCGCTGCCTGGCGCTCGACTGCGGGAGGAAGAAGATCACCGTGAACGCTGTGGCTCCCGGGGCCACGGTGACGGACATGTTCCACGAGACTGTTCGGCTGTACGTCCCTAACGGACAGAATTTAACAAACGAAGAGATCGAAAAGGTCCAGAACAGACTGCACGCTGAACCTCGCGAGTCGCTTTGGCTGACGACTTACTCCAGTTCGCATCCGCTTCGGATTCTCCACTCAGTCGACCAGGCACGCCGAAGGATATAGCCCGGGTGGTATGCTTCCTTGCAAGCGAGGAGAGTGAGTGGATAAACGGCAAGACGATTCCTGTCGACGGGGCGGCTTGAGATAGACTGAGATGATAGTATTCATCTCATTAGACCGGCCTGTCTCGACCATCTCCCTACGGTGATGAGTCTAGTCGTCCGCGAGGTACAGTAGATTGAATTGAGTGTGTATTGTAACCTGCTATCTACTTGTTCTAATTCGCGCAGCTGAAAGTGGGGAGTTGGCCAGGCAACGGGTGCCTGAGGCTCCAAACTCTGGTAGTCGGGGATGTGCAAGGGCAGGGCAGAGCGGAGGGAGGCTCGGAGTCCGATCGGTACTTCTACAGCAGCCTGGTCCATTGGAGATCGCTGTGTTGAACATCGGGCCAACTCTGCGAACATCGAGCGTGTATAGCTTGCACCTTGTTGGGAGCCATGCTGTGGTTTCGCCTTTGCACGACATCCGTGCGAACGAACAAACCATGCCCAGCTACGCTGTCCTGGGAGCGACAGGGAACACAGGATCATCATTGATCCGTGTGCTCATGCAGTCGCCGGAGAAACAAATCAACGCCTATTGTCGCTCACGAACGAAGCTTCTCCGGCTATGTCCAGAGGCAGGAGCCTATGACAACATCCACATCTGGGAGGGACCTCTGGCAGAACCAAGAGACCTTGTGGATTGTCTGCGAGGGACGCAGGCAGCCTTCCTCGCAGTAGCACAATCCGACAACGTTCCAGGCTGCACAATTGCCTACGACACTGCCAGAATCGTCGTTGCCGCGCTCAGGATCTTGCAAAAGGAGAAGGTAGCATTGCCCAAACTGATTGTCCTCTCGTCGGCATCGCTGGAGCCCAAGTTCACCGACGATGTTCCTCAGTGGGTCCACACCATGCTCTACTATGCTGCCTCGCATGTGTACAAGGACCTGGAGAAGGCGGAAGCTCTATTGCGTGACGAGCAGAGCTGGATCCCGAACACTACCTGGATCAAGCCCGGTGGACTGTCGCACGACAAGCAACAGGGGCACGTCCTGAGCAAAAACACTGCCAAAACACCGCTTTCATTCCTTGACCTTGCGGCTGGTATGATTGAGGTTGCGGATGACATGTCAGGCGATTATGCCATGCGCAATGTTGCGGTCAATCCAACTGCGAAGCATGTCGCATTTCCTTGGGATGCTCCGGTGGCACTCTTCAGAGGACTGCTGTTCCACTTCCTTCCATGGACGTACCGTTTCCTGGCTCGGTAGACCGCACTGAACGCTGCAGTGGCGTGTGGTTTCGGGAGACTGTGGATGATGGCAAAGGGCTCGATGAATGTTTCGGTAGAGTCCATAGTTTATCACAAGACGAGTGCACTTGCGAGGTTGGGAGTCCTTGTCTCACCGTCAACTCTATCTCCCCGACAATCACATACAAGCACCTTGCCGACCTATTCATCAGTTATCAATGTGTGACTTGTAAAATGCTACCGTCTCACTATTCGATCGGCACAGTAGAGCAGTGGAGCCGAGCCAAACAGTAGAGAGTAATGCTGGTGTCGAATTTTCGAATACCTGCAAACTCGCCATGATGTTGAGACGCCTTACCCACACAGTGTCAATCTGGAGATCAAGAAAAATGTACCCATCTAACCCATCACACGGTCAATCAGGTCACTCACGCGTCGAACGTGACCCTTGGTCTAGGAAAAGTCAGCATAACATCAAAGCCAATTGCATGTATGCCGATGGAGGGAGTTGGACAACTTACCATCAAGGTGAAGTGATTTGCTCCATCGGCCTTCACAATGTCGAACACAGCACCAGGACATACGGTCTCCCAGCCGTCAGGACCGAAGTCCTGCCTCTTCTGAATCATGAAGTGCATGCCCTTCATGTCAGGCGCTCCATTTTCTTGCATGACCGTCTCCGCAGCCCAGACCAATCCCACCTTCGGCATAGTCCTAGTTTGCAGTGGCGCGACTTTATAGTCCAGCATGACATCCACAACTGCCATGAAGTGAGGAATCAGGTAAGGCGGTGGTTCGCTTGCGGCCGCGCCTCCAGGCTGATTTTCGAACAGTCCGCGTGCGTTACAGTGCTGGTAGAACTCCACGGGTAGCTTCTCCATGACCTGTGGTACCGGGGCATCGATGATGATGATGGAATGCACCTCGTCTCCCATATTGACGAGCATCTCCGCCGTCACATATGCGAACGCTCCTCCGGAAGACCAGCCGCCGAGATGGTATGGTCCCGCGGGTTGTCGCCGTTTGATCTCGTTCACGAACGAACGAATCATGGCAGTGTGGGTGCAGTTCATGTTCTCTGGGTCCCGGGCGTAAGGACAGTTAAGACCAATGATTGCTACGTCGGATCTCAGGCGAGGAATAGTGGCGTAGGAAGATGCTGAACCGCCACCGTCAGGAAGCATGAACAGGATTTTCTTGGCAATCCTAGGCAGGCCTTGGATGATGACCGAGGTCGTCGGTTTGCACTCGTCCACCAACATCAGAGCCGGTTCGTTCTGTCCGGGTTTTTGCTCTTCGTCCTCATCGGAGACATCCGTGCTACTGGTGCTAGCGTTGGAGCTGGTCGGGGTATCGTCGTTGTTGTATCTTTGCATGGCATCCGAGTCGCTGTCGTTGTCGGATGTGGAACCCCCTCCATGGCCGCCGAGGAACACCGCAAGCTGATTTACTGTCGGCAGGTCCGCGAATAGCGAGAACCCGCTGTCAAGGTCCAGTTCGAGTTCTTCCCTGAACCTCGAACCTATGACTATGGAACAGAGGCTGTCAATGCCAATGTCTCCAAAGTGCGTGTCTGGGGTGAGGTCTTCTTCCGCCACCCCGGATTCCTCTGCGATGATGCGGAGAGCATGCTTCAGCAGCAGATCTGCGGCAGTCGGATTGCTATCAATCGCGGTATGCTTGGGGCCATATTCAAGGTCCTGAGCTTGCTGAACTGCAGCAACAATAACATCAAGAGCGGGTGCAACGGAGTCGTGCTGCAGTTGAGGCACCGGTCGAATCTCATGAGAGGTGGAAGTGCTCCTAAGGAATGCTTTCAATGCGGCCACGGTGGGACAGTCGGCAAACAGGGCAAATGCCGGATCGAGATCGAGGCCAAGCTCGTCGCGAAGCCGGCTGCCGATGACCATCGAGCTGAGGCTGTCGACTCCCATGTCCTGCAACCAGTCAGTGTGCTTTCTTAGCTATCTTGCGGTCCAAAGACTTACGATGAAGCTTGAGTCATTAGTAAGGTCCTCTTTGGCGATGCCACTCTCCTGAGAAACGATGTCCAGAGCATCGTTGATTGTTTGCTCGGCCAGACCCGGTTCAGATCCTTCAAGATGTAGATCGCTTCGTGCCACTACTGCAACTGATTTTTGGGCTACTGATGGTAGCATAGCCGGAGGTCCAGATGACTTGGTGCTGACGATATTCGAGTTGACACTCGAAGAACCAGCAACTTTGCTAGTGCTGCCCACTTTGCCACCTCGCTGGCGAGTGGCTTTATCCATCGCAGACTGCAGTACAGCCCTCAGAGCTTTCCGAGGAACGCATCGTAGTGAGAGACCTCTGAAGAACGCAACGACGTTGTCTCCGTCCAGGACGATAGTGTCGCCGTGGACCAGGTCACCGGACGCATCCTTGACCATCTTCGTGTAGACGATGTAGGTCCTGTCTTTCTCCAGTGGTCGATACACCTGGAATGAGTCCCAGCCGTGGTTCACGAAGACTTCTTTGTTGATGTCTGTGTCATCTTTGGCGTTCATGGCAAACCCGGCCACCTGAGTGATGGCATCGATATAAGCAGGATGAGCCGTATATGTACCAGTGTTGATGCACGTCGAGAAGTCCATGACTGCCATGGCTTCGTTCACAGCCTCGTCAAGGATCATGTATTTCAAAAGTTTGTAGTCGGGGTGGAACTGGGCCATGCTGCTCATGAGTTTGTAGCCACTTTTGGTGTTGTAATGAACCAACTCGCCCTGATTCATTCGTTCTTGCAGTCTGGCGATGGCTTCCTTGTACTCCAGTACCTTTCTCTGCAGTGACTTCAGCTGCGCATCTGTCGTGAACCGTACCGTGCAAGAGGCATGTTCCGTGTCGAGCTTCCCGTCGGCCGTATACGTGACGAACTTGACCTTGGCACTTCGCGTTGTTGCAGCCGCCTTCGGAGGCCAGGTCATTGTGACCGTCGTTCGTAGCAACTGCGGAGCTTGCCCATGAGGTATCAGCGCCTTGTCCACAACCAAGTCGCTCACGTCCACCATCCCGTCGATGGCCTCCTTGTGACCAGCCCTTATGCGATCCATAGCATACTTGCCGACCTGCAGAGCAATATCGGCGTAGAACGAAGGCGTACAGAGAGGAATTGCGTCAACCGTGTGACCTTGGGCAATACTGTTGACGTCCTTGCGAGAGATATCAGTCTCCACGACGAGCGTAGCACCCAGCGGCTCGGTGTTCTCTTCGATCACCCTATGCAGCGTCGTGGTCGTCAAAATCCCCGGGAAAGCCTCTTTGCTGCTGTCCAGCTTAGACATCTTCTTCTCAGGCTGTGGTGTGATCCCAGGAGCCAGGATGACATTGCTTTCAAAGCTGTGTTTGCCGGGAACGTAGTTCGAAGTCGTGTGGGCATCGCAGTGCGGGTCGGCACAGTTACAGTGGATCTTGTGACGATGCAAGACCCAGTCACCCTCGTATGGGATGAAGTACTCTTTGAGGTCCCAGCCATAAGTCGGCAGTTGCAGAACTGTTTTGGCTGATGAGAAGGGTTCATGGTATGCAGTCCAGTTAATGTCGATGCCACCTGTGTACAAAGTCGCACACATGGCTGCTAGGTTTGGCCAGATGTTGCCCCGCTGGTCCAAAGTGGGTAGAGCTGGCATATGGGGACCAAGAATGTCCTTGACCATTCCGCAAAGTAGCGCCTTCGGTCCGAGCTCGATGCACACTGTGCCGGCATCAATGATGCCTTGCGACCTAGCGTTTTGGAGGACTGATGTCAGCTCGACGGTCTCACGGCAATGCCTGGCCAGATAGGCAGGCCCAAGGACTCCGACATCGTTGATGGCAGTGCCGAGAAGTGGTGACAGCACCGCCAGCTTTGGCTTCTGGAATGTTGCTCCAGCTGCAATTTGCTCGAAGCTTTCCAGAATCGGTTCAACCTGCGCAGAGTGAAAGGCAAATGGCAGCTTTAGCATCGTGGTCTTGAAACCCTCGGCTGCAACAAGTTTCTGTACGTCCAAAACAGCTTCGAGGGGACCGCTAAGCACTGTTGCCTCCGGTCCGTTGAGGCAAGCGAAATCCACTCCCTTGTCTCTGACTGCCAAAGAGTCAAGTGACGTAGTGGAAGCTTTGACCGCTAACATGGCATGGGTACCACGTTGACATCGCTGCTGGAGAAGCTTCGCCCTCTGGCCGACCAGATATATGGTATCGGTAGCAGACAGAACTCCAGCGGCGTAGAGTGCGGCGTACTCGCCCAAGCTGTGTCCAACGACTGCGCTGGCTGCGATGCCGAACGACTTCAACAGATCCAGGAGCGCTATTTGTAGACATGTCACTGCCAACTGGACCGTCACGGGAGGATGAGCTTCGATGTCGCCATCAACAGTGGCGAAGATTGGCATGATGTCTGGAAATCCTAAGGACTCTGCCATTCGGGCCAGCCCTTGCAGGTCTGCTCGAAATTTGGGATAAGTCTCCAGGAGCTGTTTGCCCATGCCAAGGTATTGCGAGCCCTGTCCAGTAAACGCAAACAAAATCGTTGGTTTCTGTTTCGGTCGAGTGCTGCCACTGCCATTCGAGATCGCTGATGACAGCTTCGTCGCAATCTCGTCGAGAGTAGAGCCGACCAGAGCCACGCGGTGAAGATGGTGCCATCGTCGAGCTGTAGTGGTATATGAGAGCTGGTCTAGAGGCAGACTTTTGTGCTGCTGAATGTGCGCGAGGAGGGCGGTCAAGTTCTTCGTGATGGATTTCCCAACGTGGCCAGATACGGTCACAACATGGCTGGACCTTGGGTCCGCCTCACCATGTGCTGGTCGTGCAGGAGCATCTTCAATCAGTAACGCAGTATTGCCGCCTGCTGCACTGAAGTTGTTTATGAGCACACGACGTGGCGCGCCGTTCTCACGCGGCCATGGTTTTGGCTCCAAGGCAATGTGAACGTTCCGCGCAGGTAAGTCCGGATAGTTGTGGTTGATCTTGCTGCCCGGCTTGATGCCGCAGTGCGGCGGAATGGTATTGTGTTGCATCATCAGCAAGACTTTGATCAAACTCGTGATACCAGAAACACCCTCTCCGTGGCCGATATTGGCTTTCGCGGAGCCAACGTGCAGAGGAGCATTGTTGGGCCGGCTACCTTCTCGCGGCGCAAAAGTGGCGAGCACTGATTCCATCTCCACCGCATCACCTACCTGTGTACCTGTGCCGTGCATCTCGATGTAGCTGACTGATTGCGGCTCGACACCGCCCATATTAAGCACAGCTGACATGTTGTCGACTTGCGCAGGTGTGTATGGACGGGTCATTGAGTCGGACATGGCAGAGTGATTGGTCTTAGCGCCCAAGATGGTGCCGAGAATAGGATCACCATCTGCTAAAGCGTCTTCCAAACGTTTAAGGAAGATCGTTCCGACACCTTCTGCTCGACAGTACCCATCGGCTTTGTCGTCAAAAGGTTTGCAGTTCCCAGTTCGGGAGAGGAAGAAGCCTTTGTCCAGTCCGGCATGGCCGTCCGGTGTGAAAATCATATTCGTACCACCAGCTACTACAGTATCGCAGTCGCCACGCCACAGAGCGTTGCATGCAAGATGGATTGCGGCCAGTGAGCTACTACATGCCGTGTCGTTGGTATAACTTTCACATTGATTAGCTTCGGCAATGAAATGGAAGCCGCCGCCACAAGAGCTCTCACCTTGGACCACTGAACTCGAAGCAGAAATTGATACGACCTGGGATGAAACCACGATTGCCTCCGGTGATGAAGTAAGTGTCGATGTTCTGGGCAGTGTTGGTCTCCATCCAATCGTTGGACGTCACCCCATGGAATACCCCGATCCTGTTTCTCTGAGTAGACGGGGTGCAATCCGCTACGATACCGCCACGCTCCATCGCCTCGTAGGTGGACATCAGCGCCATACGCTGAGCCGGGTCCATCTGTGGAGCCTCCTTGGGTGATATGCTGAAGAAGCGCGGGTCGAAGTCGCCTGCGAAGTCGAGCCAACAGCCCCATTTAGTTGCGCCTTTATTACGTGCCCTGCCAGTCGGATCCACATGCGTTTCCACGTTCCATCGACGCTTGGGAACTTCTTTGACGACGTCGAGGCCTGAATATAATAGCTCCCAGAACGCCTCTGTGCTTTGAGCCTCGGGAAATCGACCGGACATGGAAACGATCGCGATCTTGCTTTTCCCGTCACTTGGTCGGTGCGAAAGGTTATCATCCAACTTCGAAAGCTTCTCGATGTTGACATCTGCGATGGTCAAGTGCAACGCTGCAGCTAAAGAGCGTTCGGCGGATGTAGCAATTGGCAGGATCGATATATTGCTCACACCGCGAGATTGTAGCACCCTTGGGAGTTCCTTCTCCATGGCGCGGAAGTCCAGCGGTTCAAGGAGACACTGACTGAGGGCATGCTCGGTTTGTGAGAAGAAGTTAGCAGCCCACGATAGTGTTCCAGTTGCACCCGAGATCATTGGTATTTTGGCACTGTAGCCGGACCACGTGGGCACTGCCGTCGTTTCGAGGATCATGCTGACATCGTCCCTTGTAAAGATCTTCGAGTTGTGACCCGGAACGTTGACAGGTATCCGTCGCAACTTCAGGTTGGCGAAGTTAGGCATCGACAGGAGCTCTTCCAGCACCAGTGGTGGAGCAGATAAGGTCACAGACTGCGAGCTAGCAGAGGCCACCCACGGTCTTCGACTCTCAGGTAGTACGTTTGCCTTGCAAAAGGTCTCGATGGCTGCGTGCGCGGCTAGAGCATCCATTCCAGCGACAGTCGCTGACCAGGATCCCGATCGAGTAGAATTCGAAGTCTCAATTCGATCACGCATGGCCACGGTGCAGAAACCAAGACGCAAAGATATAAGCACCGCCTGTACTGCGAGCGGTAGCAACTCCGAGAGAGAACTGCTTGCGCTTACAGCAGCTGCTGCAACGGAACCAGTGCACAATCCCAAGACATAGCTATCCTCACCATTCGGATACGTTTTGCCAGATGCTTGGAACTCTCTGCAAAAGATAAGTATGAGATCGGCATTATGGTGTACATGCCTTACCTGATGAATAACCCAAGATTGCAGAGGCAGGACAGTGCGGTCTGGAAAGCAGGAGATAGGTGACCATCGGTGTACCGTTGCAGCATTCCAGCAAGGTCTGCTGTCCGCTGGGTCTTGTGTTCGGAAGGCGGAAGCGTTTGGATCATCTGTGCCCGCATGACATAATGGGACTGTTCCAGAAAGGCTGTGAGGATTGGGTGATCTTGAACGGACAGAAGCTCACGCAACTTTGGCACAAAGCTCGCTGTCTGGTCTCCAAACACGAAGAGCCGTGCATTGGGCGCCATCGTGTTGTTCAAAGCCGTAAGGCAGCACAATGGCCTGCGCAGACGGGCAGACGGAAGCTCTAGATCACACGACGGTAGGATGCCAGCCAAAGAGAGACAAGTAGGGAGCGGCCACCGAAAGACGACTGTGTCTGTATCAAAGTTGATACATGTACGCTGCGTCAAGCATCTCGGTTCCCGCTTCCGGCGAGGTCGGGTCTGGATGGAGGCTCTCAGCAAACCCGAGCGCGGCGTGGTCTTGTTCTCGGGCGCCTCACAATTCAGAATGGCGAGGAGCCAACATGGACATGTGTTGGACCGCCGAGTATAGATACCACGTGATCGGGTTTCGCAAGATTTGACACGGATTGTATCGTAGGCGGAAGCTGTATAAGGGCAGCAGCAAAGCGAGGCCGCACGCAATGACAGCTGTCTGTTGTAGTAAGAATTTGAAAATCAGAAATGGCGAGCATGTTCAACGAGATGTCTTCTGCTGGGGTGTATGCCGCAGTCGTTGCTATCCTTCTGCTCTTATCCTTGGCGCTTCCAGCAGTTTACAATCTCTACTTTCACCCTCTGAGGGCAGTCCCTGGGCCGCGATCATGGGTCATATTCCCGCTTCTTCGCCATTACGCCGCGATTGCGGGCACCCTGGACGAGCAGTCGCGTCGATTCCACGTCAAATATGGCGACGTGGTTCGAACGCACCCGAACGAGCTTTCCTTCACCACGACCGCGGCATGGAAAGACATATATGGACCCGTCGCGAACTTGCCCAAGGTCATGGTGTACGATGAAGAAGCTCGCAACGTCTTTAATGCCGAGGATAATGCTGTGCATGGCCGCATGCGACGAGTTCTCAATCCCATCTTCTCCGAACGAGGTGCACGCAGCCTCGAGCCGACGGTCAAGCATTACGCGGATAAGCTGTTCGCGAAGCTAGCCGTATATGCAAAAGAAGATCGTTATGTGGATATGACCATGCATTGGAACCTGACCACCTTCGACATCATCGGAAAACTTGCATTTGGCGAGGACTTTGACGGGCTCGCCAACGGCAGAATACATCCTTGGGTGAAGAACATTTTCGACACCTTCAAGATCTTGCCCATCATTATTGCGGTCAGCGAGTATCCCCTGCTGATGAGGCTGATGAAAGCGCTCATGCCGCGCTCGGTGGCCGAATCTCGGGAGGCCCATGTTGCACAGAGCCATGACAAGGCTCGGCGCCGGATGAGAAACGAGTCTCTGAAGGACAGCGGTGACTTCATGGACACAATGATGCGTGCCCAGGGTACGGAAGACGAGTTGTCCGTAGGAGAAATAATGGCAAACTCCAACATCCTGATTATTGCTGGCTCCGAAACGTCGGCAACGGCACTTTCCGGGATCGTCTATTGGTATGTCGTGTCGATCTCCGACCGCTTTGGCGATAATGCTGACAACGTATGCTAGGTTGCTTCGCTCGCCGGGTGCACTGGCTCGAGTCACACAAGAGGTCCGCCAGGCGTTCGAGCGTGACGATGAAATCACCATGGCCTCGACGGCGCAAAAAGTACCGTACCTGCTCGCGTGCATCCAAGAAGGCCTACGCATTTATCCTCCGGGAGCTGGCAGTATCCAGCGGTACGTGCCGAGTAATGAGACCCGCGTAGTGGATGGCATCGTGGTGCCGGCTAGGACCAAGCTCGGCGTACACCATTCGGCGGCATATACATCATCGCGCCACTTTCACCGTCCTTTGGAGTACATCCCCGACCGTTGGCTGCCTGCTGCCAGTGAGGTCAACTCTCCTTTTCACGGGGATAACCGCGCGCTGGTGCAGCCATTCAGCGTCGGCGCTCGTAATTGTATCGGGCAGACCTTTGCGCGTAACGAGATGCGCTACCTGTTGGCCCGTCTCGTCTTTCGCTTTGATCTGCTGAGCCTGGCGCCCGAGTGTGCGGCCTGGCACGAACAGCGCTCGTTTGTCATCTGGGAAAAATCTCCGTTGATGGTCCGTCTTCGGGAGAGGCAGTAAGCTAAGTTGTGCTGTTGAGCCAAGATGGATGTTGTTATTATGAAGAGAGACTGGACGTAGCTTAGCCGGCGACTGCGGGCTGAACCCGAATCAAGCTAGACCAATTCCAATCCATCCCGTCTCCTGTCTTCCTCGTCCTAGCGAGCCTCGTTTCTGGTCTGTTTCCTACTCGAAATTGTGTTCTACTCAGCTACACGATACACCAATTTTGCACCGCTGACTTTCCCCTCCCGGAGTTGCTCGAGGCCGTCCAACACACCTGTCAGGCCAACCCCAAGCTGGTGCGGGTGTGCTTTGATACTCTGCCTCGCGAGCAACTTCGTGCTCAATCGGCAAAAGACTTTCCCAAACTCAAAGTCCTCCCGCTTGGCCGGAATCATCATACCGCCGTCCATGGAGAACGCCTCTCCCATTACCGTATATCCCAGCGTGTGTTTCGTAACAACATCGGACCGAGCGTGCTTCACTGGGAGCAGACTACTTATGATGCCACCGTTGGAGGAAACAGACTCCTCGCAAATCTTCGTGGAGTTGTCCTCAGAGATGGTGTCTAAGACGTGAGCCAGTCTGTCTTCGGTGTACTCTCGAATCTGCAATGGCATTGTTGATCAGCTTTGGACATGCACGGCTGCGCAGGGTGTACGCACCTTCTTTGCACAGTCCGGGTCGTGGTAATCGAACGTTGCTTCTACTCCTAGGCCCTCCACGAGGTGGAAATTGTGGGTACTGCAGGTCGTAACGACCCTACATCCCGAGCTGCGGAGTATGCATCAGCACACTGCTCACTTGAGCGAGTCTGGCAGTTATCTCACAGCTTTCCATACTGGATCGCCAGAGTGCCCGTAGCTGTACTCCCGCCATATACCAGCAAAAAGTCGTCGGATTCCCCAGAGCCGGGCAATGGTAGTTCAAGACTCTGGTAGAGGCTTTGACCCACCGTTGTCATGCCGAGACCAAGTGTGCACGCTTCCTCATCGGTGATTCTGGCAGGTAACTTTCAATTTATCAGTGCTCTGGTTCACAAGAGGAAAGATAAGATGGCCACCTTTATACCAAGGTCTCCTTTTGCTACGCAGTATTCCGCGAAACAACCATCTTCATGTTCTGTTGGATTGCCGCCATGAACGAAAGCGGCGATGCGGTCGCCTTTCTTCCAGCTTTTGCTTACGGCTGGTCCAACCTCTTCAATCACTCCACCTTGAATTGATCAACTTGTCTGTTGAGGAAGGGTGTTATTCGGTTGGTGCCTACTGAAGTCGCAGCCCACCGTGGATCCAGCATCGCCCGCGCTGCAACGAAGTGCAGTCACAATCAGCTGGGTCAAGGTGCAGCATAAAAACACAACACACCTGTCTATATGTTTCCTGCGTATGAAAAGTCAGCACATCAAGACAGAGTGAAGACTGATCGTTGATTACCAGTCCGTGGGATTCAAGGCGACGCATTTGACCTTCGCAAGGACGTAGTCATCGCGCAATCGAGGTAGGGGAACCTTCTGCACTTCGGCCTTTCGGCCTTCAACGATCTTAATTGCCTGCATTGTTTGGACCGTGATTGTCACATCCTTTACCTCGCAGCGCAATAGCAATAATGTACTCGTCTATATCAACTATGAGACACGCTGACGCAGAGTTTCGCACAGGCACGCGCTACCCCGAACTTGATTTCGGAGACCGAAATTATGAGGCTAGACACAGCTTCAATCAGCCAACTTTCACATCAAGCCTGCGTTTTGTACTTCTCACTGTGTATGTAGTCTCCATGATCCGGACTCCGATTGAGAGCACACGGAACTCTGGCGCTTAAGCATCCGTGGCATTCCTCGAAGAAAACTTGGTTCTATCACCGCCTTTGACGCAAATCACCTATACCACATACTGCGCACGACTGGAAAGCTCCATGATGATCGGTAGGATTCAGGTCGAAGACGTCAAGCGTCCCGCTGCTACCCGCAAAGACAGTGCATGGGGCGCTGGTACGGCCGACCGTCCAATCTGCCTTCCGAAACCTCAGTACACAAAAGTCAATGGCGAAACTCCGCCATACCGCAGTGTACGAGCTCTCGATAGCCTCCGACAATTCCCGGAGTCTGGCATCAGGACTATCACGGATCTGGTTCGTCGATCGGCGTCGAAGTATGGCCTCTGCCATGCTGTTGCATCACGCACCACCGTTGCGATTCATACCCGTACACAGGACGCTGACGTCGATGGGAAGAGCAAGACTGTGGAGCTGGTTGAGCTGACGGGCTATACCTTCACAACTTATACCAAGTACGAGAAGCTTACCATTGACCTTGGCTGCGGGTTGATCAACGTCGGTTTGAAAGCAAGGGAAGACAAACTATGCATCTGGGCGCAGACGTGGTAGGTGAAGGCAATGAAGATATAGATCCGTGTACTCAACTGACCTACTCACAGTGCAGATTGGCTGGCAATCTTCCACGGCGCAGCATCACGGGCTATCCCAATCGTGACCGCGTACAGCAGTCTGGGTTTGTCTGGTATCCAGCATGCCCTGACTTCGACAGAGGCTTCCAGCATGTTTGTGGATGCACAAGGACTCGAACGTCTCGATGCCGTGTTGACAGCAGCGCCGTTAATCCGAATAGTGATCTACGGTGGCGACCCCGGCGCCTCGCGAGAGCGGTGCGATGACTTGAAAGCAAAATTTCCCACCGTCCGCTTTCTACACATTGATGAACTGCAGTTGTCCGGGAATCAGTTGCCTGCAGAGCGCGGCGGACCGGACGCAGAAGACTTGTGCGCTATCTTCTACACCTCAGGGTAGGTTCAAAAACGCGAACATGGCGAGAGTGAGTCTGCTAACGGTCCTACAGTTCTACCGGCAATCCCAAAGGGGTGCCTTTGAAACACAAACACATTGTTGCAGCTGGTAGGCGTCCTCGTTCCGTTCCTCACTTGTCCATGTAACTTACAAGACCGCCCTAGTTGCTGGCTGGGAGCACGTTCTGGGTCGCCATCTGGGCACCAGCGATCGTTATCTCTCATATTTGCCTTTGGCACATATCATGGAGTTCAATCTGTCACATCTCGCACTTTATCGAGGAGCTTGCATAGGCTATGGCAGTCCCAGGACGCTGTTCGATGCTACTGTGCACTCATGCAGAGGCGACTTCCGCGAATTGCGGCCGACTTGTACGGTCGGTGTACCAGCCGTTTGGGAGTCAGTTCGCAAGGCAGTTCTGGGTCGGATCGGAGCACTCCCAGCATCTGAGCAAACGGGATTCTGGCAGGCGTTGGAAGATGCAAAGACGTTTTCGTACAACCGGTTGCCATCGCCAGACAGTTCGGATGGACGATTCGCTCCAGCTCGCGAGCTGCTTGGAGGACGGTTGAGATGGGCTTTGACAGGGGGTGGACCTATCGCGGCGGACACACAGGAGTTCATCTCGCATGTGATAGTACCTTTATGCGGTGGATTCGGCATGACTGAGACATCGGCGTAAGTTCGGAAGCTATCCCAAGAGATGTTCTCGCCCTGACCTTGCGCAGGATTGCTGGTGTAACTGATCCGGCTGACTGGCGTAATGGGTTTGGATCACTGGGATCTGTGCCAGATTGCGCTGAGGTGAAGCTTGTCGATGAGCCAACTACTGGGTATCTGACGTCCAGTTCGCCACCAGAAGGAGAGATCTGGCTCCGAAGCCATAGTGCCACGGACCACTACTACAACGACGAGTTCGAGACCGCCATGGCTTTCACCGAAGATGGGTGGTTCAAGACTGGCGACATTGGCCGGATCGATGCACGAGGCGCCATCTGCATCATCGATCGTAAGAAAAACTTGGTGAAGACGCTCAATGGCGAGTATATTGCGCTGGAGAAGGTATGCTGCACCACGTTCAACGTGATAGAGGTCAATCGTGCTGATGCAACGACTGCCATAGATCGAAGCCATTTACAGATCATGCACGACTGTACGCAATGTCTGTGTCTACGCGGACAGTCGAAGGAAAAAGCCAATCGCCATCATCCTTCCCAACAAACAAGCTGCCGTCGCGTTGGTGGAAGCTGAATTGCTGAACAGCTATGGCGCTTCCAACGAGAGTGACGATGTTATGATGCAACGTCTCGTACTACGACAGTTGCAAGATCGAGCTCGAGAACGAGACTTGCCAGGTCTCGAGACCGTCGAGGGCGTTATTCTATCACCGCTGGAGGAGTGGTCACCGGCCAACGTAAGTTACCTCCCTACGTATACTCTACCAATGGAGCGCCGCTTACATGTTTAGGGTACAATGTCGGCAGTAGGAAAATTGGTCAGGCGTGGTGTCCTTGCTGCTCATCAGGACCAGGTCGATCAAGTTCTAGCTGCTCTGCCACCAGTCTGAAATACCTGATGCGGCCTGATTCATACCCGCTGTCGAAGCATTGCATAAGCGTCTAGCCTATCCCTACGCAAGTGATCTGATCACAGATCTTCTTTCTCTCGTCCATCAAGGTGTAACCACGACTTCGTCTGCATCAAAAATGTCTGTTCCAATTAACCTTGTCAGCACAAATCTGTCCGACAAAGCCTTTTGTCGGACTCCGAGGTGTCCAGGAGATCTTACTGTCTTGCCGGCATCAGAGTGTTAGGTCAAGGTAGCATGCTTCACGAATACAGACGTCTTCACTCGACTATTAAGGTCTATCAGATTATCTACTCCTAATCCATCATCGAGACCAGGAAGACACTATGCGTATCTTATGTCTCCACGGATATGGAACGTCGGGCGATATCATGAAATTGCAACTTGATGCCTTTATTCGCCAAGCAGATGCAAGCTACGAGTTCGTCTTCCTAGGTGGAGAGTTCGAATGCCCGAAGGCGAAAGGAATCGGGAACCTCTACGACGGGCCCACCTTCTGTTTCATGGAGTCCGTACGCCCTCACGATGTTCGAAACGCGCTCGATTATCTGGAACACTTTGTCGTGGAAGAAGGCCCTTTCGATGGTCTGATCGGGTTCAGTCAGGGTGCCTCTTTGGCCTTGACATACCTACTCCAGCACGCCACGGACACCTCCTCAGGCGGCGATTCCGACGCCCACAACAATGCCTTCGCTCTCAAATGGGCAGTGTTCCTCTCTGCTATTCCAGCGTTCTCCGCCGATGCTTCCTTCAACGCCGATCTCTACCGCAACCTGACCGACCACGACCGCGCCTTGCTGGAAGACTTCCCATACAACAATGCTGATATCGACTTTGAGGCCTTTTCTGGCCAACCGAGAAGAGCGATTGCATTCCAGAGCTTTGCCACGATGTTTGACGGGTGCTTGTCTGCCGAAGTAGTAGACCAGGACTATGACCATGGTTTCGACCCTTTGAAACACAACTACTGTGGGGCGGACAGAAGTGTACCACGCATCATGCACCCTGAGCTTCTTCCAGCAGATGTAAGGATTCGCATTCCAACAGTGCATGTGACCGGAGTCAAGGACGAACGGGACTTGATAGCGTCGTCACGGTTGATGGAACGAGTGTGCGAACCAAAGCTGGTGCAATCGCTGACACACAGCGGTGGGCACGACGTTCCACGCACGATGAAGGACTCTCGAGCTTTGGTAAAAGCAGTGGATTATGCCATAAGACAGAGTGTGCATGATTTGCAGTGAAAGGCTTTCATACTGATTAGGAGGATAAATCCAAAGAGATGAACACTTCGTGGTTCTCGCTATCCCGTGTTCCCAACGCCCGCAGATCTCAGATGGATAGAGACTATCCAAAGCTCGACGTGATGCAAAGAACAATTCCTACTGGACAGTCTACTGATTTGCTCTATGCAAACTTCAACGCCTCGCACGACCTGAAGTGTTCCACCAGTGTGAGTCCAAACACCGGCTCGCGAAACATCCCTTTCCGGACCAGCTCGTCCATCCAGAATGCCATGACTAGGCTCTCGACTATTAATACCCACGCATAACCAGCATATGTTGCAGACCAATGTTCTGTCGACACGATGCCAGAGCGTGATACCATGCCCTTGAAAGCATCTTCCGTAAATATCAGAACCGGCTGCATCATGAAGATGCAGAAGTCGATCCATGGACTCCCGCCCGTGAGGATTCTGCCATATCCGTGGATGAGAAACGCCATGAAGAAGATCCCACACACTCTTCCGTAGCGGGAAAGATATGAGCCTCTCTTAGCCTTCATCACATCGTCAATCAACCAAGTTGTCGGCGGCTCCGTCTGCATTCGGAGATTCTGATGCCAGGAGTGTGACCAGAATCGTCTGATGGTCCAGGCATTGCTCCAACTGTTGAAGATCGGCGGCCACTCACTCGCTCGTCCCCAACCAATCAAGACACCCGCGGCAGATGCGACTCGATAAGGCAGTTCCATCTTCCACCGCACCCATTGGCATAGCAAGGCCCCCAAAGCCACCTTCGTCCAGAAAGGATAATCCAAAGGACCCAAAAGTGGGTGCAGACCGGCCAGGTGCGTTGTCATCAACATCTGTCTGACAACATCCATAACGACAAAACGCCAGAATGCTCCCCATGCTTGTTCAAAAGCAAATCCGAGTCGGCTCGTGGGCACATCCGAGGCTTGGAAGAGGCCACGGAGTTCGAACTTCCTTGATGGCGTGTCAATGACAGCATTGGTAAACTGCGCAAAATCGAAAAACGTACCAACCTATCCCTCTGCTGCTTATGACCAGCTCAAATGCATCCCACAGGGTTGAGCGGACCCGTAGAGCTTTGGCGACCAAATTCGGAGAAGAGCTGGCCTCATGTAGCTTGCCTACTCGACAATCATCGGATAGCACAGCATCTCCGGCAGTTTTGCGTTGGAGCTTATCAGGCTCGATGAGGTACATATAGTTGTACAGTTTGACAACGAGCCCAGCGAGGGCCATCCCAAACACGAACGCATTCTCGGCAGGGCCTTCGAACCCAACCATCGCACCGTTTAAAAGCGCGTAACATCCCAGACCTGTGACTACCAGATATAGGACTCTGCTTTGTAATGCCAGAGCGACGACACTGGATCCGACGAGCACTGGAAGCATTGTCTCTGCCATGTCGAGTTGGGGCTGTGGTTGGTCTGGTGGAGAAATTGTTGGGACGAGGACTTGCGTGTATACTAGCTGCACCAGTTGTCAGTGTGTGCATTTGAATGATCTTGACACTGTCAACACCATGCACGAGAGCATCACGTGATCGGGATAAGAGTGCGGAAGCCGTCCAGTGTGTTCCATTGAACGGTGCCCGAATTCTGCAATGATGGCGTTGGAAGGTCCTCCCTGGCATGGTCCGAGAAGGCCTGATCTGCGTACTAGTCACCGCGGACGAATTCTCCCTGCATGGATGAAATACTAAGTGCCGAGAACTCGTACTTCACGGATCAGGTGGTCGACATCGTTCTGCCATTACTCACACTCCCAAGCAGTCACCAGCTTCCAAATGCCTGTTTACCACATCGGTATGTGCTGTCCCCGGTGGTCTGTATAGGAACGAGATCGGGCTGATACGAACCTGTACAGCGCTGTTCAAGCTCAAAGAGGATGCTGATCCCAAGAAGGTCCGCGAGTGGCAAGATCTAGCTTGCGGGATGGTCGGCCAAGTCCCAGGTGAGTACATGGCCAAACGTTCACGATCGTAAACGTAGTACGACTTATAGATGCGATGTTGATCGGTTGCAGGTCTCCTCGATTTGCAAGCGGCACCTCCATTGGAGCTCACCGCACCAATGGCCAAGGGATTCGATATGGGTGTAGTGGTAGTCTTGGACTACCTGGAGAGTCTAGCGACATTTTTCACTCACCCATCACACGACGAGTATGGCTACCGAACTGTATTGTATCCGGACAATGCAAGAGATACTGATCCTCGACAGAGTCAATGCCTTGTACGAACAAGTCTGTGATCATAGCAGCACACTTGGGTACGACATCGAGTTCTGAAGTCGAGCTTGGACTGTGGCAGGCTGCGACCTCGATGACCGCTACGAAAAGTAGCGACTCATTTGGACTTGGGATCACTGCAGTCGGATCTCTGCTCCGGTGTGAAGATTTGAACCTGTGCTTCCTGCGGTCGATAACACCGCAATGCATGCCGACTACAAAAGCATTTTCTCGTCTGCATACGCGATTGCGATCTCAAGTTTTGCGCCTCCGCCAATATCGAGGTATTCACTTTTCGACTGGAAGGTTGCCGTCCGTATTTGCTCGGGCTGCAGATGCTAGGATCATGATCAGTGGGTTCTGCAGAGACAGGTCGGACTCCGACCATCTGTTTCCGGGCTGTGTACTCGGCTGGCGTTATGCGTGTAGTCGGGACTGTGACTGTTAACTGCTATCGTTCAGCACGCTTCAGTTTGCAAGCGGCGTAAGCTTGGTTCCAAGATTGTCTCACCATCGATATGCCTTCCGCTATCCTCAACAATGGTTACGTGAACGGGCACGGAAGAGACCATCCTACTAGTGAAAGTGGCCAGTCGAAAACATATCTTGTTACTGGCGCCAATAGAGGTGAGATGGCCCGATTCCAAACGCATCAGCCACATTCTGGTTTCACAAAACACAAGGCTAACGTGCGGTGTCTTGAGGTATTGGGAGAGGCTTGGTGGCAGAATTCCTCCTCCGTCCTGGCTCGACAGTGGTAGCTTGCGTTCGCGATCCAGACAACACCACCTCGTCGTCGCTTAGCAAGCTTCCCAGAGCCGACGCAAGTTCGCTTGTCGTTCTCAAACTCGACTGCTCGAGTGCCGTCGATGCTTCCGCCGCGATCAAGGAACTGCAAGACACTCATCACATCTCCCATCTCGATGTCGTGGTTGCCAATGCCGCCATTGCAGCCAACTTTGGCCCAACGTCCACTTTGACCACCGCGGCACTCGCAGAGCATATGCAAGTCAACTGCTACTCCGTTCTGCAGCTGTTCCAGGCGACACAGCCACAGCTGCAGCGCAGTACCACGGGTAGAGCACGTTTTGTGTTCATCGGCGCCCCAATCAGCACCATAACGGAGATGGAAGGATGTGCGAGGGCTCCGCTAGGCGCGTACGGAATGAGCAAGCTAGCAGCCAACTACATTGTGCGCAGACTCCACTTTGAGAACAAATGGCTGATTGCATTCATCGTCGATCCTGGGTGAGTACGGCCCCCTTCGGCCGCTTGGTCCCTCTCGGTCCAGAACTCAGATCCACTGACCACTTCACTTGAGCTGCACTAGGCATGTGCAGACTGACATGGGAGACGCTGGTGCGCGCTTGATGGGCCGCAAAGAAGCACCCACGACACTGAAGGAGAGCGTCAACGGAATCATTGCTCGGGTAAGTGTGACCATGAGGCATCATGATTGGAACACCCTGGCTGACTTGAATTCCGAAACAGATCGACGAGGCTTCCAAGGAGAGCTCCTCCGGACAGTTCTTGCTGCACGAAGATGGATCGAAGGTGGCTTGGTGAGCTGGGCACGTATCAGGGATCAGCAGCTATCGATCAGAAGAGCTTGTGGATATGCCACCGACCAAGTATCGTAGAAACGTTAAGTGAGCACACTGTCTCATCGCTTATATCGCAATCTTGGGTTTCCAGACCTCTTTTGCGCCAAAACTTTGGGCGCATCATGCGTAACATGACCTTCGGCCGTGATTACCCCTTGCTGAGGTGGGAGATGCCACATCGGTCATGAGATGATTCAGGTACATGTAGCTACAATGATCCTTCTGGCTGATAGAAGTACCGTGATGGCACTCCACAGCTAATTCCGATGATGTGAGCGGAGGCAGTTGCCACGAGCTTGCTTGAGTCCAGTCATCGAGACGACTGCACTCTCAAACGTTGAGTCTAGCGGTTGATATTGAAGGGCCTCTGATAACCACTTGTCAACTGTCTTAGGCGTACTGCTCCTGCGAAAGCATCTCGGCGGCGATCTTCTCCGCTAGTGCGTCTGAGTCATCCGTTAGCGTGATGATTTCGCGCAACGAGCGAACACTCCGTGCACAAAGTCTCCATCGGAACGCACAGCTTGAAGCCGCGGACAACAATGGGAAAGGAACGATCTACTCACATATGGTCGCCATAGGCTGTCCGTCAATGCTGAAGGGGAACGTGGAAGCATCGACCACCCTCAGGCCTTCCACACCAATAACGCGTGCCGAAGAATCCACAACGCTCTGTGGATCATTCGTCTTCCCCATTGCACACGTGCCGACTCCCGCGTAGAAAGCGTCTGAAGTCTCCGCGATGTAGCGATAAATGTCCTCATCCGACTCGTATTCAGGTCCTGGTAAGATCTCCGGTCCAGTGATGATATGTCGCAGGGGCTCCGCCCGAACGAACTCGCGGCAACGGCGGAACGCAGCGACAACGAGCTCCCGGTCGCGAGGATCTGCCAGCCAGCGCGGGTCCACGATGGGATGGCGGAGGACATCCGAGCTGTTGATTGTGACGGAGCCGCGGCTGAACGGCGTCAAGGGCACGGCGGACATGCTGAAGTAGCTCTTGCCATTCCACTGAGGGACGAAACTGTCATCCAGCGCCACGTAGGAGAAGGTCGGCCAGTCGGCAGGGAAGTCGCGGTCGATGTCGGCCGCAAGCGATTCCGACAACATTCCTGGCGGATGTTTCTCGAATGCAAAGTAGTCTTGACCAGGGTTTGTGAGGAGCCCAGTACGGCCAGTATTATACTCATGGATAGCCTTACCAAGGGTCTCTTTGCCACCCAGTAGCTGACTGTGACTTTGAAGATTGACGGGGCTAGTGGGTCCAAGAATGATAGTATCCTTGAAAGTCGGGTGGTCAGCTTTCGATTATCTTTTGAGCGATCTCACGTCTCTAATGTACTCACCCACATATTCTGACCAACGCCAGGTCGATCAGCGAGGACTGGAATACCCAGCGGCTCCAAGGTATCCTTGGGTCCGATGCCGGAAGCCATTAAGAGCTGCGGTGAACGCATCTAGAAATCAGTCAGATGATGGCTCCTCCAAATTTCATGCTGGGCAACTAATGCCTAAGACTTACCACTCCTGCCGATATGATGACCTCTTTGTTGGCCGCAATCTTCCACTCGAAGCCATCTGTATTCAACGTGACGCCGTTCGCCTTCTTGGCATCGTTAAAGAGGATCTTTGTCGCAATCGTGCGTGTGAATATGTTCAAGTTGTCGCCCGCCAGTAGTGCCTCTCTCAGATATGACGTAGACGAGGTCTCACGACGACGGGAGAAGGGGTTGATGGTATGTGTTATGTAGGAGCGGCCCAGTAGGACGCCATTGGAAAGGCCGTCTGCCAACGGAAAGCCAAGAGATTCGAGTGTCTGATCGACCCAAGAAGATATGGCATTTGTCCAGTAAGGATATGCCACATGAAGTGGGCCACCGTCGCTTGAGAAGACAGATGCATCGTACGAAGCCGATGCGTTGGCGGGTCGTGGGTTGGTTGACGGACCTGAAAAACGGACGCTCTTCTTGAAGTACGGGAGCCAATTGTCCCACGAATACGACTGGTCGCCCACGTGGTCGGCCCACTTCTGGTATGCGCCTTTCGACCCTCTACCCAAGCCCAAATCTGTTAGATCAAAAAGCTCAGGCATGTGGTCGGGCAGTCGCAGTCCGACTCAACGCGAACATACCGATGATAGAGCATCGCACCTCGAGCAGAGCTCCCACCCAACGTTTTGCCAGCCATGTAGAACATGGATCTATTCGCGAGGCCCTGTCCGCAACTTCAGTGCTCCAGGACGACTCCGAACACGACGCTTGTACGACTGGGAAAGGCTTACCGGCTGCGGCACAGTATATTGATACCAATCGAAGAGAGGGTTCTTCATGTAGCCGTTGTCAAGGAAGTAGTTGAAGAGGTACATGGGCACCTCGGTGGCGTTGCCGCCGTCGATCTCGTAGAACCCTCCCGCCTCGATAACCGCCACGCTGTGAGTTCCATCTTCGCTCAGACGCCGCGCCATGGCTAGCCCGGCAGTGCCACCACCAACGATGACATAGTCGAATGACTGCTTTGGCCATCCGTACATGCCGAAGCGTGAGCTCAGTAAGCCACTGCTCTGAATGCGGCCATCATATTGTGCTTCCGTGGAGGCATGATCCTCGTTGAGTGAGGCAGAACCTCTTACGATAGACGCCAAAGACGACGACACGAAGGAAGAAAACGACGATGAGGCTTTCAGTAGGGGCTGCTGTTCGGAGGCAGCATAGATGCCAACGGCAGGCACAGCGACGAGGCCACTCAGGAATAGAAGGCCACGCAGCATGATTAAATTCGATTTTTTTTGGCTTGGATGCGGCGATACCACTTCTCGGCTTGGGTGTTATAGTCTGTATGTTTGTTTGTGCCTTCCGAAGTAGATGGAGCGGAGTCCGAGCCCCGGGTGCCGATCACGTGCCAGGTGCGCAAGCTCAAATATAAGACGCAGGATGGGTGCGAAGTGCCAAAGTCAGCGACTGTGTAATGCTCGTTAACATGGCTTCTCCAGCCGCAGTTGCCGTCGTGACAGGCGCCTTTCTGTCCGGTATAACTTCCGATGCACTCGGACTTTCTTCACCACCATGCTGACTCTCAGCCAGGCGTAATGATGAACCTCTTCCTGTTGACGATCCCGGTACTCCTTGAGACAAGCAGCTCGTCAACGCACTTGCTCCGGCAGTGGAACCTGATATTCTACCGCGGCCACATCCAGGGCCCGCTAATCAGCATCGCCACAAGTCTCATTCACATGTTTGCGGCCTGGCGCAGCGGCGAGCGTCTCTTCGCCGTCGCAGGCATCGTCACTACGAGCATGATTCCTTACACCTGGATAATAATGCGCAATGTCAACAGCGCTCTGTTCGAGGCAGTGCAGTGGTCGGACCACGAGAAGGAGACCAGAAGTGAGGAAGTCGCAGGTTTGGTGGCGGCATGGAGTCGATACAATGCCGTCCGTGCCATGTTCCCGCTCTGCGGTGCGGTGATGGGCATGACACTCCTGGTACTGAAGGGCTGAGATCATCTACCAAGTAGTGGTGCATGATAGAACGTTCAATAGAGATGTGTGATTCGAGCAGCGTGCAACTGATAGATGAAGAGTTCTACTGCTCTTTGGAACCAAAGTTTCCGTCAGCGCATTGGCACGGTGCAAGAGTCATAAAATTGTGCTGTAATGTCATCGCATACAAGGGTACTGAATCTGTCCTGTTGTCAGCCACCGCGTGATGTTGTCAGTCGTGGCATAATCCAGGCCATCGCTCTTTTGCCTTTGCTTCTCCGAATGGTAGAACTGCGTGGGCAACGTCGGCCCGACACCTTCAGACTTCACCGAGATGTAACTTACTTTGAGGGAACACCAGACCTGCAGCAGGCACGAAACACAAAGGTATCCAGCGCAGACCACAACCAGCTCATTCCATCATGACAAACACAGTCATCGTCTTCGGGCCCACAGGCAACATCGCCAGTGTGGCATCGATGACAGCCCAGGAACATGGCGCCAAGGTATACCTCGCCATGCGAGATCCCCAGAAGACGATACCCGGTCTCAGCACCGAAACAGAACGTACGGGTGGCTATGAGCGCATCCAAGCAGACCTGACCAAGCCTTCCATTGTCGCTGCCGCTGTCCACCAGTCTGGAGCGAAGCGCGCCTTCATCTACCTCGCCCACGGCGCAAAAGACCACATGCGAGCCACCTTGGAAGCACTCAAAGCCGCCGGGATCGAATACGTCGTCTTCCTCGGCAGCTTCACCGTAACAGACCCAGCCAAAGAGGTCTCCGCCGAAGATCCCATCGCGTACAGCCACGCGCAAGTAGAGGTCAACCTCGAAGAAGTCTTCGGTCGCGGCAAGTACTGCGCCATCCGACCGGGGTCCTTCATCACCAACTCTCTCGCCTGGAAGGAGGGCATCAAGGACGGATACGTCAAACTGTTCGGGGTGAACTTCCAGATGGACTGCATCACGCCCGGTGACATGGGACGCGTGAGTGGCGCGATCTTGGCCAAGGGCGCCGAAGAGCATGCCGTGTACCTCTACGGACCACAGCTGGCGTCGCAGCGGCGTGTCGCCTCCACGATCGCAGAAGCTCTCGGGGTCGAATTGGCGGTCGAGGGTCAGACGGCGGAGGAGGCGAAACAGGAGATGAGTGCAGCGGGGATGCCGCCGCGTATTGTGCAGTGGATTCTGGACAGGCGAACAGACGACAAGGTTGGCGCTGTGGTTCGGCCTCAATACGAGGAAGGGGTGGAGAACGTGATGAAATATACTGGCAGACCAGCGACAACGCTGGAGGAGTGGGCGACCGGGAACAGGCTCCTTTTCGTTTAGTGCAAGTACGGAGAGTGGGAGTGCTCTTCCAACTCCAAGCCGTGTGTAGAGTACTCTTCATTGTCTGGTCGACAAAGGGCGAAATTAGTTGAGTGCGAAATGTCATGTGATCGGCGTCCGAAATGCCCGAGAACGTAGCGAATAGCCAGTCTCTGAGAGTACGCCGATGCTGTACATATGAGCCTATATATATTGGCGTAGATGCTATGGTGTATCGTTGAAGGACGTCCGTACGTCGAAAGCGCTACTGCCACTTCAGTCATGGGTTTCCTCGGCATCCTCGAGACCAAAGTCACCGACGTGCCGGGTACCGTCCAGCTCGATGAGCACTGCTTCTCCGCAACTGGCCAACATGCCGCCCACCCAAAGCATGACACTGGCAAGAACTCGCACATTGTGCTTTCGCCACAGCCGGCTAACGATCCGAATGACCCCTTGAACTGGCACCCGCTCAAGAAGCTGAGTATTACGATGATCGTCGGCCTCGGATCATGCATATACGCAGCTGCGTATGGGCACCTGTTCGACGCAGGAACGGTGGTCTTGGCCGAGACTTTCGACCGCCCGATCCCTGACATCGTCAAGACGAGCGGGTACCAGCTCCTCGCTGCAGGGGCTATTGGGCCTCTCGTCGCTGCTTGCGCGCGGAAATGGGGAAAACGGCCGGTCTTTATCATGTCTTCGCTGTTCGGACTGGTAGGCTCCATCGTCGGCTCGACAACGAACAGCTACTCGGGCTTGCTGGCGGCACGATTGATTCAAGGCCTGTCAATGCCGGCATACGAGTCTATTGTCGGCTCGATGGTCGGCGACATGTACTTCGTCCATCAACGCGGTCTCTTCATTTCGGTCATTGGATTTGTTCTGGCCGTTGTGGCGAATCTTGCGCCCGCAGTCTGCGGTCCAATCACCTTCAACCTGGGCTGGAAGTATCTGTTCTACTTGTGTATACCCATTACCGCCGTCCAGACGATCCTGTTGGTGCTGTTCGCGCCAGAAACGCAGTATCGACGCGTGGCACCAGTCCCGTCTGTCACTTCCGACGCGGATGATTCGGGAAGTGATTCCGCGGAAGAGAAATGGGCTAGGGTTCGCGATGTCGAGACGAGTAGCGATCCGCAGCTTATGGCACCGGCGAAGAAGTCTATGTGGCAAGAGATGGCTATCTTTAGCGGCACCTACAGCGAGGAGAACTTCGTTCAGCTGCTCATAGCCCCTTTTGCGGTGTGCATGAATCTGGTCGTTCTGTGGACCGTCCTCCTTTCCGGCTACCTCACAGCAACGTATGTTGCGCAGGCGTACGTCCTGGCTCAGATTTTCGCCGCTCCGCCATACTTGCTGAACGCCTCGGGCATCGGCTACCTCTTCGTAAGTTCAAGCCGGAATACCCTCCGCTAAGACACTACGTGGTTTTTGTCTAAGACATAGACTAACTTACCCATCATTCCCGCAGTTCGGCCCATTCATCGGCGGTACGTTGGCATCGATCCTGTTCGCCCTGAGCATGGATCCGCTGATCAAGTTCTGCTCATGGCGCAACCGAGGAGTCTACGAGCCAGAGTATCGCTTGATTCCGCTCGTCGGAGGCCTGCTGGTCGGAGCGGGCCTCTTTGGCTGGGGCGCTCTGGTACAAGACGGAGCAAGCGTATACGCGACGGCTGCGTTGCACGGCCTGGTCATGTTTGGGGTGGTGACGGCGAACGATTCCCTCTACACATACACCCTGGACGCCTTTCGGAGCGTCAGCAGCGAGATCTTCGTGGCCAGCGCGATGGTGAAGAACTTCATCTTCTTCGCCTTCAGCTACTTTGTCAGCTCGTGGACGGCTACGGCTGGGCCGGCTCATGTCTTCGATGTCTTCGGCGGGGCCGCTTGTGGCCTAGTTGCTACGGGCCTCGCCGTCTTCTTCTGTGGGAAGCGCTATCGGGCGTATTGGGCCACGAACAATCTGCTGGAGAAGCTCCACATCCAGGGTCACGGCGAGTGGTGAAGCAGAGCGAAAGTGAAGGAGAAAAAGTGGCGGGTGGAAAAGAGGTGTCCTGAATAATACGCCTAACGTGACTCTCCATACACAGTTCTCACAGATAGATTCTTGCACACCTGTCACACCTACACTTACATGGATGCGCAAGCATCCACCAGACCGTTGACTGCTCCCCGGAGTCCGAAAGATCGATTCGGCCCGATGTGCGACTTATCAACACGTGTACGCATTCCTCTTCAAAAGCCGTAACGCCGCTCATGAATCCCCAAGTCGCAAACACCATGTGGAGTCTCGAACACTGGCAGTACGCCTGCCTCCGCGCCGTCGTAAACACCTCCCTCTACGTCCGCACCTCGCCCTGGCTGGCCCCCGCCACCCAACCAGACCGCATCAGAACCTACCCATGCCGCCCGAACCTCCACGCCTGCCGCATCTTCCTCCCTCGCGGACGCACAGGTATCCTCCCGCTTGTCATCCGCGCCCACGGTGGCGGCTTCATCGTCAATAACCCCGCCGCGGACGACATAATCGCCCGCCATTTGTCCGACAAAGCGCAATGCGTCGTCGTGAGCATCGACTACGGCAAAGCGCCCCAGAATCAATTCCCCTCTGCCTACGAAGATGTGATCGCGCAATCGCTCGCTGCGATCCATGACCCGGACCTACCCCTTGATCACGAGCGGCCTCGAGTCGTGCTCTGCGGCAGCTCTGCAGGTGGGAACCTCGTACTCGCCGCTGCACAGGATTCACGTTTGCGGCCAGTCGTGATGGGTGTAGCGGGAATCTACCCGCCAGTCGACTTGGTAAAGCATCTCTGGGCAGGACCCTTCCTCTCCGAAGAAATTGGCTGACCCGTCTGCTGTTTCGCTCGTAGGACTCAACCGAGGAAGCGAAAATGGCCACCCGTCCAGATCCCTCAGTCCCAGACTTCATCGGCAAAAGCTACTCCAGCATCACCCGCCTCTACTTCAACGCCGCCCAGCCGCCATCTCTCAAAGACCCACGCCTGAGCCCGGCGTATTTCGCCACTCGCGACAGCCTGCCGCCGAACATCTTGCTCATCGGAAGCGAACACGATATGTTTTGCCACGAGGACGAAGTCATGGCGAACAAGCTCGCCTCGTCACAAGAAGCCAAAGTTACCACCAAGAATGGCTGGCGGGCGCCAGGAGTGCAGTGGCACAAAGTATATGGTCAGCCGCATGCCTTCGACGCGTTCCGTGCGAAGACACCCGAGCAGGAAAAGGCGAGGTTAGCTGCGGTGGATGAGATGTATTCGGTGATCTCGGAATGGGTGATCGACGTATTCCCCCGTAGTGACCGTCAGTAGTCACTTTATAGGCTACGAGAACGTGAACGAGAGCCTGCCTGTTGGTTTTTTTTTGCCTTCTCCTTCTCGTACCCACGTACCTGTATAGTGTTCTCCAGCAGTGACTTACTCCATTTCGGATGATGATAGACTAATACCAGACTTCACGGGTAGCTGTAGTTGGTGAGGAATGGCGATACGGCAGCAGACGGGAATACTAAACTTCGATGCCGCAGCCAAAACCAAAACCAAGGCCAACAGGATGCGTTTGTTGATGGAAAGGGTGCGATGTCGCTGACGAAGGATGCTGTCAGCGCGTAAGACTTAGAACTACCCAAAAGAGCTTTTACCCGCCGAGGTCGATCTGTCTTGGAGGGCACGAGGGCACCTCAGATTGCTTTTGAAGAACACCTCATCTCCTTTCTCCGCATCGTCTTCTTTGGTGTGAAAACGAGCATGGAAGGGTCGCAAATAGAGGAAAACAATGAAGACATTCTGCCCGTAACCGACTTAGAGGAACAATACCGAGGTTCACTGTACAGGCTTTCGCGTCGCTGCGCAAGGCTCCCGCCTCTGCCAGTGGGGTGCCAGTTGACTGTGACAATTAATGTAGCAGAGAATGATCATGCATCTGGGAGTATGTTGCAGCCTTGGGTTCAAATACATTTTGATTTACAGAGAAATGCAAATTATCCAACCACCTCGCACGAATCGAAGGTACCAGCGAGTATAGTGCGGCCGGAAATTATTGACTGTGCGTTATTGTATGAAAAGGCCCTGGCCTAATCTCACACTACGACTCCGACTGTCGCCGCAAATATTGGCTAGGAGAAAGTGGAGGCATATCGGCGGATTGCCGGAGAGCGAACCTCACCATCGCATCCTTGTACCCGCCGTCCCTGTGGGCATCGGAAGTCCATTCGGGAGAGTCGGGATGGAGGAGGAGCCAAGGTCGCTGATCACAAACGTCCTCGAGCGCTCGAAGCTCGATTCGATCGAGTCGGAGATGCTGTGTGATCCACTGTAAGACAGTTTCCCGTTGTCCTCCGCCAGGCAGAAGCGTGACAAATTGAAGATGAAGGAATCGCAGGACTTTCAGACTGGTGAGAAGGGGAAAACGATGGGGGCTACCCGTCGACAGGGACAATTTTAGGCGATCTGAGACCTTGACCAATTGGTCTACAATTTGTTGATGAAGAGCTCGAGTGCGAAAGTCAAGATCGTGGTACAAGGATCTCAGCGGATCGTCGGTCGACGCCATCTAGCGACAGACTAAGTCAAGTTGCTCGAGCCCGGTAGCCTGCTCGAGGGTGTGCGATACCCCAGCGGCAAGACTCTCCAGATCCCCAGGTTCATCCGACCAACTAATGTCAATGCGACAAGTGAGTCGAGTAAGTCGAGAGAAGGCGCGTTCCCAGGTGACAAGGTAGCGAGTGAGCGCTTCGGGATGTCGAATGACATTGAGTGATCCGCACGTGTCCTCATGTCAGCTGTCAAGACCCGCCTCTATACTATTGCACGAGGGAGACGAGCGGTCTACTCTATCGCTCTAATCGAGTAGACGGCGGAGGTGTAGCATTCTCTAGAACGTATGTCCGCGGGTATAGAAGACTCAAACACCGCGTACACGGACTCGGCTCGTATACGCCTTCCGTCCGGTCTACTAAGTAAATACAAAAGCGAATATCTCGCTATATACGTATTGGAAAGGAATGAATTAAAGCGTATGTAATAGCGGTAACTTTAGTAAATCTATTTTTATATATATTAGTTAAATAGCCGTCTACTAGGCTTTATAGCTCGCCCTAAACGGCTAGAGCTAGTATTAACTATATTAGCTAATTTAGCTAGATCTATCGACAAGGTAACTAGTAGACTAAATTAATATTACTTATAAGGCGTCTTTAGCTTCTTAGCTAACTACTAAAGCTCTATATTAAGCTATTTAGTTACTCTATCCGTATCTTTTTAGTACGCTTTCTATAGTAATTCTATAGCTTAGCTAACCTTACGACTCCGAGCCTATTCTTTACGCTTAATACGTTGGTTTTCCTTATCTACTACCTTAGTAAGTAACTATACCTTCTTCTTATTACGTATAAGCTACTTAGCGCTTTCCTTAGCCTATTTTATAGCCTCTTTAGCGCTATTCTTATTTTAAAGTAACTATATCTAGCTAAGGCTAAAGATAATAGCTCTAGAGTCTATATCTAAACGTAGCTCTTTAACTAATATCTTAGTCTAAGTCTTCTTCTTCTAGGCTTTAAATAGCGCTCTTCTATAGCTTATTATCTTATACTTTAATACGCTATTCTTAGCGTTAAGGTTATAGAGCTTATCGACGATCTTATTTAGCTTAATAGCAGTATTTTCTTATACTATATACCTCTACTTAACGTTATTAACGAAGCGAACCTTCTTTCGTTATTTAACTACTACTAAAGCGTTATTTAAAGACGTAGTAGTTAGTCTTAACGAATAATTTAATAATACTATCTTATATAAAATAATATATAGCTCTAGTAGTAATATACCTATTTTTATAAAGGCTAAGAGAACGTTACTTAGTATAAATATATATATAAAGGTAGGCTTAAATAGGTAGTAAAAGTTATACTTTATAATAGCGCTAATACCTTAACTCTTATATATATATTTAGTAAGTTATTAGCTATATCGAATAGTAAGTAGTACGAATAGGCTAATATTAAGAGGCTATAATTAATAGGTTAAGTATAGTAAATAGACTATAACTATTATTTGATTAGTATAGTACTAGTCGAGTAGTTTAACTATTATATAGCTTTCGTAGCTATCTATAATAAGGAGCTACTAGTTACGGCTATTACGAGCTTTCTTCTTTATCTATCCTATAGTAATATCGTTACTCGTCTAGCTATTAGGAGATAAAGTAAAGAATATATTATCGTTCTTTACGTCGAGATCTTATAACTAAGCGTCTTAAAGCTAGCTAGGCTAGCCTCTAAATATAATAGCTATAGGTAACGTAGAACTATCTATATAGATAGTAGCTAATATTATAACCTACTCTCTATTACTATTAGCGTACGCTCTAGCTAGTTTACCCTTATAGTAGGCTACTTTACTAAATATTCGTCTAGCCTTACTAGGTTAGCTAATAAGGAACCCTTTCTTATCTATATTATATATATTATACGTCTCGATATAATATTACTATATCTTAGCCTTTAAAAGGTTAAAGTAGGCCTTATATGTACCTTATATTAGCCTTAATACGTTCTCTATTAATAGCTTAAAGGTAACTAGACGAAAGAGCGTCTTTATAGCGTATATAAAACCTTTAAGACTAGCTCTTTCTAGGCTTCTAACTACCTATCTTATAGGCTATATTATATACTATTATAGTAGTTAGAGGTAGGCTCCTATTAGTAAGCTAGTTAATATAGGCTATTAGGTTCTTCTCTTATATAGGCGTAAGTAGTTACTAATTTTAATAGCCTTCTTTAATCGATTTAGTAACTCTATAGAAGCGTCGTAATAAGATAGAATAGTCTATATTATAGACTTATATAACTAAGGTAATAGACTTAGTAGTATCGAGCCTTAGCTCCTTTAAGGTAGCCTTAATTAAGTCTATATTAATATAATAGTATAGCTTTAAAGTAAGTATAATAAATACGTAAAGTATATCTATAATAGGTTCGTATATATAGTATTTTAGTCTTCTATAGCTCTACGGAGTATAGCGGATACTATACTAGTAGACTTATATAAAGAGCGATAAAGAGTTAGAGAGTATTTAATATCTACGTTAGGACTATAGTAACTATTAGTATTTAGTCTACTAGGATAAAACTTAACCTAGCGTAACTTAGCGCTAAGTATAGCTCTAGCGATCGTCGTTCTTATACGCTAGAACGTAGACGAACGTAGTAAGTTTATAAAGTATATCTATTAAGATATAAAAGTCGTAGGTAGTCTACTAGGCGTTAGATAAAGTAGACTTAGTTTATCCGTTAGATATAATAGAATACTAAAGGATAGAGGTAAAAAGTAAGGCTATTAAGTTAGAGTTAGTATAAGATAAGCGAAGAAAGAATAATATATCTAAAGAAAGTTATATACTAGTTATTACTTTTAGTAGAACTATACTATCTAGTTAAAGATACTATCGTATTCTAAAGCCTCCGTCTTTACTATCCTTTAGACGAGGTATTATAGTTTCTTTATAGTTTATATTTACTCTATACTAAAGTAACTTTATATATTAGAAGTATAAGATAAACGCTATAGGTAGTTCCTTATATAAGTACTTAGAGCTTATATTAATTTTCTCTATTACTACTCGCTCTTTCTCTTCGTTATCGACTACCTTCTATTCTTACTAAGGTAGCTTCCCTTTTAAAGAGTATATTATTATATAATTTAGTAACTTAAGGTCGTCTTTTAGTTATTACTTTAGATTAAACGTTAGCGATACGCTAAATTACTCTTAGAACTAAGTATACCTCGTTCTTTATATTCCTTAATACTTATAAACCTTATAGTACTAATAAGGTAAGGCCTTTATAATATAGTCTTTATTATATAAATATATATCGTAGTATATTTAGTTATAAGGGTAAAATCGATAATATATATTTAACTACCTTTTAAGCCCGTTTCTATTAAGAAGTTTTATAATATAATATCGTAATAAGCTATACCTCTTATATATAGATATTCTACCTATAAAAGGGGCTAGTTTATAATTATAAGGGTTATTTAAAGAGAGAAGTAATATTTATAAAACTTAAATAAGTCTTTAAGGCTAAGTCTAAGTAACTTAAACGCTATAACTCTAAAGTCCTCGTACTAGCTAAACTAGTATACTATAGAGAATCCGACTTTACCCTTAAAGATATTATAATTATCTAGCTCGTTTTTTAAAATATATAGTACTAATTACTTATATTCTAACTTTAGCGTAAATTATCTACTAGTATTAAGGTCTCTATCTTATATAAATTAGGATACTATAATAATTAGGCGTAAAGAGCAATTTACTAATAAGAGTATACTATACTAAAGCTATTTTTACCTAGTTTATAAATAAGTAGATATCTTCTATTATTCGTTTACTCCTTTATTTTTTTTAATAAGAATATTTATAGATAGAGGTATTCTATTATAAGAGTTAGATAATAATACTAGTAGTAATAGTAAGAAGCTAAGAAAGAAAGTAGAACTTTATATATAAATACTAAAAATAAGTACTAAGTATTCTCTATATACTATAGCGCGTTTAGTATATAATTAGATAGTAGTTAAGTTATCTTTATCTTACTTAATACTATATAAAATATCTTTACTAGTACGTAGAGGAGTATATATACGTTACGAAATTCTAGAAGTTATAATTATCGATTTAGATAATTAGGTAGTAATTAGTACTAATAGAATCGCCTAATCGCTCTATTAGTATATATATATAGTAATTATAAATAGACTACTACTTAATTAGTACTATATTACTAGTAATATATTAAGGTAACCTATTAGTTAAGCTAATAGCTAATCGTACCTTTACCTCTATCTAATTACTACTCTACTATTATAGTATAGTCGGCTTAACTAGTTAGTTAACTTAACTACTAATTACTCCTCTATTACTACTTAATCGCTACCTAATCGCTACTCTACTACTAAAAAGTAACTAGTTAAATCGACTATACTTTTACTATACTAGCCGACCTACGTACTATCTATACTACTAATATCGCCGCCTATCGTTATTTATAAGAGTAGAGGGTAGGCTAGTTATCTTATTAAGTAGAGGTAGTTAGAAACTACCTAATATAGGTATACGATTACCTAGTTTCTACCTTAGAATTTTTAGAGAAAACTCGAAGAGAGCTTAGTACTTTTAATAAGATTCTAAATAGAGATATTTTTAAAGAATTTAACGTTAAAATAAGTTAATAACGGTTTAAGAGCTCGAATAGAGGTATAATATAAATAGTAAATCTCTAAAATAACTCTAAAATCCTCTAGTTATATTAAATATAGAGATAAGATAAGATTAAGTTCTTTAAATTATAGGAGTAGGGATATTTAGCTCTAAGAGTTATACTCTACTTAAAGTAGTTAGCCTTTATTAGAATAATTAGAGCTTTAATCTATTAGAATTAAGCTTTATTTAAAGTAGAAGGATCTAATTAGAGTAATAAGAGATTTAACCTATTAGAATTAAGCTTTAACTAAAGTAAATAGCTTTAATTAAAGTAACTAGAGTTCTAACCTATTAGAATTAAGCTTTAATAAAAGTAAATAGCTCTAATTAGAATAATAAAACCTCTAGCCTATTAAATTTAAGCCTTAACTAAACTAATTACTTTAACTAACTAAAATAATAAGAGTTAACTAAAGTAGATAGAATAAATTAAAATAGTTAAGGATAGCTAAATAAAGTAGATAATATTACTTAAAGTAGTAAAGAGCTATAGCTTAGCTTAAATTACTTTAATTAGAGGTAGATCTATAAGTATCTCTTTGTTTCTTCTTATTTTCTTTTCTCTTCTCTTCTTTAAAGTAACGAAACTAAATACTTAATCTATTTAAGAACCTCTATATCTACTTAGAAAAACTTAATCTTAAGTATTCTTCTCTTTACTTTAAGAGATACTTACTAACTTCTACTTAGAACTCTACTTTCTCTTAACTCTAAGACTTCTAAGACGAAAAAAAATATCCTACTCTATTATTATACTAGAGTCCTTTAATAAAGAGATTAATAAAGAACTTAATACTCTAATTAAAGAGAATAGTCCGTTTAACTCTAAGGATTTTAAAGATTTAGCCTCGAATACGTTTATAAAGATATCCTCTAGTCCGATTTATTACTATAAAGATCTTAAGATTCTAATCGACCCTAAATACTCTACTTATATTCCTCTAACTATAGACGCGATTAGTAAATACTTAAAGAAGAAGTATCCTACTAACTATTTAGTAATAATAAAGATAGAAAGGCTCGATATAACGAACTACTTAATACTATAGAAAACGAGATAACGACCTTAGAATTTACTTCTATCGATAATTTAGAATCTATAAGCCCTAATACTTACTATTACTCGAATTTAAAGATTAATCTAAATAGATATAAATATTGGGATTGTTTTTATATTAATATAAGCTCGAAACAAATTTAAAAACACTTTAATAAAAAACATCCCCTTAATAAGAATATTAAAGATATTACTAAAGCGACTTATATTATAGAGAATACTCCGA
>JAABUL010000404.1_pt1 | contig 92987 bp, 111 predicted proteins | sample 5559151 | NCBI WGS metagenome assembly JAABUL01 (sample SAMN10711876, study PRJNA513368) | rock metagenome | isolation source: Antarctica rocks | place: Antarctica: Victoria Land, Pudding Butte sud | reverse complement strand
TCGATCCGCTTCGCATGCGCCGCCATCGCCGCCTCCATCGTCACCACACCCGGACGAAAAGGCAATTCCCCTGGACAACACCCGATTCCTCCAACCGGCAGACAACTTGCCGGAGCGAGCACTAGAGGCGGGTTGAGCAGAGCGCGACCCGGCCGCTGAGGAGCTGGGCGGGGTGAGCATGGACGAGGCGCTACGGACTGTGCTGTTCGAGCACCAGGCTCGCGCCGCTCTCGCGCAGCTGGCCTCCGACCGGCAAGCAGCCGACTCATACCTCCGGGAGAGCGCGCAGCTCGCCGAGATCGACACCCAAGTCACCGGGTGAATCCGGAGATCGCACCCTGGGGGCGGCAGCTTCCCTTCCATCCCCCGGTGGCGTCGCTCGAGCGGCTCAGCTTCGCCATGTGCGACCAGATCAAGTCGATCAGCCGGAGTCGCCTTGTCCGGCGTCATCATGGGCACCTCGAGTCGGGTGAGATCGACGCCATCAAGTTCGTCCTCCGGCGGATGATCGATGCCCGCTGACCCCAGCGCCTCTAGGAGCCGTCGGGCCAGACGCCGTGGCGGGTGAAGTACTCGCGCGCCTCCTGCTCGGCGACGCGCTCGGGGGCCTGGCGCCGGGCCTGGACCACGACGTAGATCACGTAGACGATCACCGTGACGATGCCGCCGATCGCTCCGACGAGGTCGATGACGGTCACTCCGTCCCCTTCCACGCCCAGGCGATGAACCCGCCCTGGAGCGGCAGCCGTGCCCACAGCGCCCACGGCGGGATCTTCCGGTAGCGCTCGGGGTGGAGCGCCATGTGGAGGTTCGCGGGGAAGACTCCCACCAGCGTGGCGATGAGCCACCAGCGGGCGAAGGTCCGCATGCGCGGGTGCAGCGCCGTCGCGCCGCCGAGGATCTCCGCCGCGCCCGAGGCCAGCACGAGCTCGCGGTGGGCCGGGAGCCAGCCGGGCATGATCGCCTCGTAGACCTCCGGGCGGGCGAAGTGCAGCGCCCCCGCCCCGAGGAACGTGACCCCGAGGCTGAGGCGGGCGCGGCTCAGGACAGCCGGTTCTCGATGGAGAGCGGGGCGGCGTCGGGCGAGGAAGGCGTCACCGGACCGTCGACCGCCTCCGGCTCGTCGTCGGTCTGCTCGACCCCGAGCGCCTCGGCGAGCTCGCCGGACTCCCACATCTCGGCGACGATGTCCGCGCCGCCCACGAACTCGCCGCGCACGAAGAGCTGGGGGATGGTCGGCCACTCCGACAGGGCCGAGAGCTCCTGGCGGATGCGCGGGTCTCCCAGCACGTCGACCGCCGCGAACGGCGCGCCGAGGGATTGCAGCGCGCCCGCGGTGCGCGCCGAGAAGCCGCACATGGGCGCCTCGGGCGTGCCCTTCATGAAGAGGATGACGGCGTTGGAGGCGACGGCCTGCTCGATGGCCTCGCGCAGATTGGTCGGTTCGGTGCTCATGGTGTGCTCGTCTCGATCGAGAGGGCGTGGATGCGGTCACCCAACTCCGCGCCGAAGACCGCGTAGACCAGCTTGTGCTGGGCGATCCGCGACAGGCCGGCGAAGGCGGGGGAGACGACGCGGGCCTCGAAGTGCCGCCCGTCACCCGCGACCTCGGCCCGGGCCTCCGGGATCCCCGACTCGATGCGGCCCTTCAGTTCGTCCGGGGTGACCACCGGCTCCACTATACTTCCGATAGCCATGATCACTCTTACGGACATCGGCGCCGAGAAGGTGCGCGACTTCCTCTCCTCCCAGGGCACTCCCAACCCCGCCGCCGGCCTGCGCGTGGGCGTCCGCGGCGGCGGCTGCTCGGGCTTCCAGTACGTGCTCGCGTTCGACGAGCGACGTGACGGGGACGAGCTCTTCGAGGACAAGGGCATCACCCTCCTCGTCGACACCGAGTCCGTCCCCTACGTGCACGGCTCGGTCATCGACTTCGTCGACGGCCTCCAAGGCGCCGGCTTCAAGGTGGAGAACCCGAACGTCATCGCGGCCTGCGGCTGCGGCTCCTCGTTCCGCGTCGCGGACGAGGAGGAAGTCTCCGCCGTCTAGCCCATCAGATCGCCACCGCCGCCCGCGCGCCGTCGAGCGCGTCGAGCGAGCGCGAGAGGCCCTGCTCGAGGCAGGTGAACGTCGGCGTGTCGCGCTTCGTGTAGGCCGAGGCCTCGGTCCCGCGCAGGCGGTGGACGAGGTCGAGGAAGTCCGCGGGCGAGTCGGTTTCGAAGGCGACGACGAACTCCTGGTCGTCGAGACCGAACGAGTAGCTCGTGTTGAGGTCGATCGAGGGGTACTCGCGCCCGATGCGGATGTGCTCCTGCATGACCGCGTAGCGCTCCTTGGAGTCGAGCGCATACCACGCGCGCGTCTTGACGAAGGGGTAGACGAAGAGGTAGCGCGACGACCCCGGACGCACCTCCAGGCGCGACTCGTCGGAGTACTCCGAGGGCTTGGTCATCGCCAGGAAGGAGTGGGGGATCGACGCCCAGCGCATGAGCCCGCTCTGGTTGAGGACCACGTGGAGCTCGTGGATGCGCTCGAGGTTCTCGGCCTGCGAGAGGACGAGGAGGTCGGCGTCCCCGCGCGTGCCCACGAGGGAGAAGACGCGCAGGAGATGGCCGTCGGCGAAGTCCTCGCACGCGGCGGCGAACTCACGCTTGTGCTCGGCGCGCTCGGCCTCGGGTAGCCGGCGCCAGGCGGGGTCGAGCTGGAGGAACGTGTACTTGACGAAGTGCCGTCGCGGTGTGGGCTCGCTCACTTCATTCAGGATAGTGACGGCGGGGTATGCTCCGCCGGTGCGCATCGCCCTGGTGTCGCCGTACTCGTGGACGTACCCCGGGGGCGTGACGCGGCACATCGAGGCCCTGGCGGGGGAGTTCACCGGCTCGGGGCACGACGTACGCATCCTCGCCCCCTACGACCCGCCGGACCGCCTCGCGGTCCGGATGCACGGTGGTGCCCGTCCCCAGGTCCGCGACGTCCACCCCGCGCTCGTGCCTCTCGGGCGCACGCTCGGGCTGCGGTTCAACGGCGCGGTCTCGAACGCCTCGCTCTCCCCCGCCGGCATCTCGGCGCTGCGCTCGGAGCTGGCCACCGGCGGCTATGACGTCGTCCACCTCCACGAGCCCGTCGTCCCCTGCATCGGCTGGGACGCCATGCTCTCCGTCCGCACGGCGCTCGTGGGCACCTTCCACACCTACGGGGAGAACCCGTTCACGCACAACCTGACCGTGGCGGGCGGTGTGCGCCGGCGCATGAACCGCCTCCATGTGCGCCTGGCGGTCTCCGAGGCGGCGGAGTGGACCGCCCGGCGCTTCTTCGGAGGCGCCTACCGGATCGTCCCCAACGGCGTGGAGCTCGGCCCCGAGCCGGGGCCGCGCAGCGTGACGCGCACGCTGCGGATCGTCTTCGTCGGCCAGGTCGTCGAGCGCAAGGGCCTGCCGATCCTCCTGCGTGGCTTCGAGGCCCTGCGCGAGCACGTCCCCGCCTCCCTGACCATCGTCGGGGCCGACGAGGCCCAGGTCGCCCCCCTCCTGTTCGACGCGCGCGGGGTCCGGGTCCTCGGGAAGGTCTCCGACGAGGTGAGGCGCGAGGAGCTGGCCCACGCCGACGTCCTCGTCGCCCCCTCGCTCGGCGGCGAGAGCTTCGGGATGGTCCTCACCGAGGCCTTCGCCGCGGGAACCCCGGTGGTCGCCTCGGACATCGCGGGCTACCGCGACGTCGTCAGCCCCGGACGTGACGGGGTGCTCGTCCCCCGGGGCGACGGCCGGGCACTGGCCGAGGCGCTGCGCGACCTCGCCGACGATCCCGCGCGCCGGGCCGCGATGGGCACGGCAGCGCGCGAGAGCGCACGGCGCTACGCCTGGCCCCGGGTGGCCGACGAGGTCCTGGCGGGCTACGAGGAGGCGCGGGAGCTCGCCGCCGTCCCGTCCTCGAAGCGCGTCCACCGGGCGGCCCTGCGCGCCGGCGCGCTGCCCGCCTCGGGTGAGCGCGTGCCCTCCTTCAGGGGGCCGGCCCCCGAGCCGCCGCTGCCCGGCCGGCGCTCGCCCGCCCTGGTGGCCGCCCGCCGCGTGGCGGTGGGGATCGCGCTCGTGCTCGGCGCCGCGCTCGCGCTGGTGGCGGTGCGGCGGATCGGCCTCGACCGCGTCGCGCGCTCGCTCATCGACTCCTCGCCGGCCTGGGTGCTGGCCGGCCTCGGCCTCATGTGCCTCGCGATGGCCACCCGCGCCGTCGCCTGGCACGCGATCCTGCGCGCGGCCCTCCCGCGCGCGCGGGTGAAGCTGGCCGACGCCCTGCAGGGAACGTCGATCGGGGTACTCATGTCCGCCACGCTCCCCGCGCGGCTCGGCGAGCCGTCGCGCGCGCTGATCGTGGCGCGGCGCACCGGGCGCCCCCGCGACAACCTCCCCGTCGTCCTCGGGACGATCGTCTCCCAGACGCTGCTCAACCTCGTCGCGCTGGGGATCCTCGGCGTGGTCATGTTCGAGTCCGTCGGCCTCTTCCACGGCCATCACCGGGCGCTCTGGCTCGCCTCGCTCGGACCGCTCGTGCTCGTGATCGTCGTTCTGCTCGCGCCGGCGTTGCTCGCGCGGGGCGGGACGCCGCGCTCCGAGCGCCTGCACCGCCTCGTCGCCCAGGGGCACGCGGCGCTCTCACTCGTGCGTACGGGGCTCGCGGTGTTCCGGAAACCAGGGCTCGGCGGTCTCGCCGCGGTGGCGCAGCTCACGGCGTGGGCGATCCAGTGGCTCGCGTGCTACGTGCTGCTCGTCGCCCTCGGGCTCCAGGAGCAGGCGGGGATCGGCGCCGCCGCCGCGGTGCTCTTCGCGGTCAACGTCACCGCCGCGCTGCCGGCCACGCCGTCGAACGTCGGGATCTTCCAGGCCGCCTGCGTCGCGGTCCTCCACGGCGCCTACGGGGTCGCGGCGGCCGACGCGCTGGGCTACGGCATCGTCCTCCAGGCGGTGGAGATCGCCACCGCCGTGGCCATGGGCGCCCCCGCGCTCGTCAAGGAGGGGCTCTCCTGGCGCGACGTGAAGCTCCGGGCGCTGCACGCGTCCCCGGTGACGCTGGCCGCGCGGGCCGACGGTTCGGCGGTCGCCGAGGCCGAGGCCTAGGAGCCTCGGGCCAACCTGGCGGATGCCCCGCCGGCGAAGCCGTTCAGGCCGGGGTGCCGGCGGCCGAGCACGAGCGGGGAGCGGTCCGATCCGGCGACGATGTCGTCGGGCGCCGGGGCGTCGGTGAGGCGGCCGCTCTTCATCCCGAAGTACGCGGCCTGGGGGTGGTGGGCGATGACCGCCACCGTGGACTGCTCGGGCTCGACGGCGTGGCCGCCGGTGAGGCGCAGGCCGATCGCCGCGGCGTCGAGCAGGCGGAAGAGCTGCTCGTGCTCGGACTGCTCGGGTATCGCCGGGTAGCCCCAGGCGTAGCGCCGGCCCTGGCCCGGGGCGAGGCCGAGCTCGCGGCGCACCACCGAGTGCAGCCACTCGGCCATCCCCTCGGCGGTCTGGACCCCGAGCCCGTGGACGAAGAGCTGCTCGGCGAACTCGCCGTCGCGCTCCAGCCGGGCCATGAGCTCGGTGACCTCCTCGCCCGCGGTCACGGCCTGGAGCGCCACGACGTCGATCTCGCCCGAGCCGATCGGCCGGTAGAAGTCCGCCAGGCAGATCCGGTCGTGCCCGGGCTGGCGCGGGCAGACGAACCGCTCGAGCTCGCGCTCGCCCGGCGCCTCGGGATCCCACACGACGATGTCATTGCCCTCGGAGTTGCACGGGAAGTAGCCCAGGCGCGCGCGCGGGCACAGGTAGTCCTGCTCGCGCCACATGCGCTCCAGGCGGGGACGGAAGTTGTCGCGCAGCAGCTCCTCCCACGCCTCGCCCTTCACGCCGCGCCCGCCCCAGTGGAGCTTGAACAGCACGTGGAGATCGAGGTGCGGCCAGACGTCCTCGAGGTCGACCTCGACCTCCCGCGCTCCCCAGTACGGCGGCACGGGGACGGGCACGTCGGTCCGCGCCGCGGAGCGCACGGAGCTGTCGTCGGTTCGCGCGGGCGCGGGCTCGGGCCCGCGCTCGCGCAGGACGCGGGCCTCGTCGCGGATCTGCACGACGAGTCGCTCCCGCGCCTCGGGCTCGACGAGCTGGTCCATCTTCGCCAGCCCCTCGAAGGCGTCCTTGCAGAAGAACACCCCGGGCGCGTAGACTTCGTCGGAGTCGACGCCCCTTGGGTAGAGCAGCCGGCGGCCGAAGTCGCGGTTGATCGCCGCGCCCCCGACGAGCACCGGGAATTCGAGCCCCTGCGCGTGGAGCTCGGCGACGCACAGCGGCATCTGCTTGGAGGTGGACACGAGCAGGGCCGAGAGGCCGATCGCCGTGGCCGCGCGGTCCCGCGCGGCGTCGACGATCCGCTGGATGGGGACCTGCTTGCCGAGGTCCACCACCGTGTAGCCGTTGTTCGTGAGGATCGTGTTGACGAGCGACTTGCCGATGTCGTGCACGTCGCCGAACACCGTGGCGAGCACCACCGTGCCCTTCGTGTAGCCCTCGATGCGGTCGAGGTAGCGCTCCAGTCGGGCCACCGCGCGCTTCATCACCTCCGCGGACTGCAGGACGAAGGGCAGGATCAGCTCGCCCGCCCCGAACTTGTCGCCGACCTCCTTCATCGCCGGGAGAAGGACCTCGTTCAAGGTGGGGACGGCGCCGATCTTTTGGACGGCGGCGTCGATCCAGTCCTCCACGCCCTCCTTGCGGCGGCGCAGGATGTGGAAGTGCAGGGCCTCCTCGGGCTCCATGCCCGCGGTCGGGTCGGCGACCGTGTCCTCCTCCTCGGGCCCCTTGGCCTCGAAGTGAGCGATGAAGCGCTCGAGGGCGTCCTCGCGGCGGTCCCACACGAGGTCGTCGGCGAGCGCCCGCTCCCCGTCACCGATCTCCCCGTACGGCGTGATGTGGTTCGGGTTGACCATCGCGAGGTCGAGCCCGGCCGCCACGCAGTGGTGCAGGAACACCGAGTTGAGGACCGCGCGCGCGGCGGGAGAGACCCCGAAGGAGACGTTGGAGACCCCGAGGGAGGTCTTCACGCCGGGGATCTCGGCCTTGACCCGGCGGATGCCCTCGATCGTCGCCACCGCGGACGGGCGCCACTCGGGGTCGCCGGTCGTCAGGGTGAAGGTGAGCACGTCGAAGATGAGGACCTCGGGATCGAGGCCGTGGTCGTCGCGGCACATCTGGGTGATGCGCCTGGCGACCTCCACCTTGCGCTCGGCCGTCTTGGCCATGCCCTCCTCGTCGATCGTCAGGGCGATCAGCGCGGCGCCGTGGGCCACGGCGACGGGGACGACGCGGTCGAGCTTCGCGCGGCCCGCCTCGAGATTGACCGAGTTGACCACCGCGCGCCCGGGGATCTGCTCGAGCGCCTGCTCGATGACCTCGGGCTCGGTCGAGTCGATCTGGATCGGCGCGGGCTGGGTGAGGTTGATGCGCTTGGCGAGCCGGCGCATCTGCTCGTCCTCGTCGGCGCGCTCGGTGAGCGCGACGCAGAGGTCGAGCACGTGGGCCCCGCCCTCGACCTGGCCCTCGGCGATCCGCAGCAGCCCGTCGTAGTCGTCGGCGAGCAGCAGCTCCTTGGCCTTGCGCGAGCCCTGGGAGTTCACGCGCTCGCCGATGAGCGTCGGGCGCGGCTCCTGGACCAGCGGCGCGGCGGCGATCATGCTCGACAGGAACGCACCACGGGGTGCCGGCCGCGGTCCGGCCTCGCGTCCGCCGACGCGGTCGTGCAGCGCGCGGATGTGGTCGGGCGTGGTGCCGCAGCAGCCGCCGACGATCGAGACGCCGTAGCGCTCGACGAAGTCCTGGAGCTGGGCGGCCAGCGGATCGGGCTCGGCGGGGAAGATCGTCTCGCCCTTCGGGCCCTGGTGGGGGATCCCCGCGTTCGGGATGCAGGAGACGGGCACAGACGCGTGCTCGCCGAGGAAGCGGATCGCGTCGCGCATGTCCTCGGGGCCGGTGGAGCAGTTCAAACCGAGGACGTCGACCTTCAGGGCTTCGAGCGTCGTCAGGACCGCGTCGATGGGGGTCCCGAGCAGCATCTTCCCGCCGTTGGGCAGCAGGGAGACGCTCGCCTGGAGCGGGACGCGGCGGCCCGTGGCGGCGAAGGCCTCGCGGGCGCCGAAGATCGCCGCCTTGACCTCGAGGAGGTCCTGCGCCGTCTCGATGATGATGAGGTCGACGCCGCCGAGCACGAGCGCCTCGGACTGCTCGGCGAAGATCGCGACCAGCTCTGAGAAGCGCATGGTCCCGAGGGTCGGGTCCTCGGAGGCCGGGAGCTGGCCCGTGGGCCCGATGGAGCCGGCCACGAAGCGGTCGGCGCCGGCGACGCGGCGGGCGAGCTCCGCCGCCTTGTGATTGATCTCCACGGTGTGGGCGCCGAGCCCCCACTCGTCGAGCTTCAGGCGCGAGGCCTGGAAGGTGTCGGTCTGGAGGACCTCCGCACCGGCCTCGAGGAAGGAGGAGTGGACGGCCTCGATGACGTCGGGGCGGTGGAGCACGAGCGCCTCGTGGCACTTGCCCTCCAGCCCGCCGTAGTCGGTCGGGTCGAGGTCGAGCTCCTCGAGGGTCGCCCCCATGCCGCCGTCGAACACGACGACGCGCTCGGAGACCGCCCGGAGATAGTCGCGCTCGTCCACCGAGAGGAGGCTACAAACGTTGACACGGGCGTGGCAAGGTTGCCGTCGTGGCATCCTGGAGGGTGTGGATCTCGCGAAGCCCACGGTTCGAGACGGCCTGCGCGTCGTCGCGGTGCTGGTGGCGCTCATGTGGCTCACCGAGATCGTGGACGCGATCGACTCACATCGGCTCGATGCCTACGGCATCCAGCCACGCGATCCGGACGCCCTCTCGGGGATCCTGTGGGCGCCCTTCCTCCACGCGGGCTTCGGCCACCTGCTCGGCAACACCATCCCCTTCGCCGTCATGGGCGGGGCCATCGCGCTGGACGGCCTGCGGCGCATCGCCGTCGTCACCGCGCTCGTCGCGGTAGTGGGCGGCCTGGGCACCTGGCTCGTCGCGCCCGCGCACACGGACCACATCGGGGCGAGCGGCGTGGTCTTCGGCTATGCGGCCTACCTTGTGAGTCGCGGGCTGTTCTCCAAGCGCCTCGCGCAGCTCGCGCTCGGCGCCGTGGTCCTGGCGCTCTGGGGCGGGGCCCTGCTCTCGGGCTTCGCGCCCCACCCCGGGATTTCCTGGCAGGGCCACGTCTCCGGCGCGGTCGCCGGCCTGCTCGCCGCCCGGCTGCTCAGCGGCGGCACTGCTCCAAGGCGAGCAGCGCCCGTCACGTAGGCTCGCGCGTCATGCGCGTCCTGGCCATCGACGGCGGCGGGATCCGGGGGATCATCCCGGCGCTCGTGCTCGCGGAGCTCGAGGCGCGGGCGGGAAAGCCCGTCGCCGACCTGTTCGACCTCGTGGCCGGCACGTCGACGGGCGGGATCCTCGCCTGCGCGCTCGGGCGCCCGGGCGCCGACGGCCGGCCGTCGTGGCGAGCGGAGCAGCTCGTCGACCTCTACCGGACCGAGGGGCCGCACATCTTCTCGCGGACGCTCGCGCGCAAGGTGACCTCGGGTCTCGGGCTGCTCGACGAGAAGTACGACGACCGGGCGCTGGGCGCCGCGCTCGAGCGCTACGTCGGGTCGGCGCGGCTGTCGGACTCGCTCGTCCCGCTGCTGGTGACGGCCTACGACCTGCCGACCCGGGTGCCGTTCTTCTTCAAGTCCTGGCGGGCGAAGAACGATCCGACCCAGGACTTCCCGCTCGCGCAGGTCGCGCGGGCCACGGCGGCGGCTCCGACGTACTTCGAGCCGCTGTGCGTGGGCGATCTGGCGCTGGTCGACGGGGGCGTGTTCGCCACGAACCCGGCCATGTGCGCGTTCGCGGAGGCCAAGCGGCTCGAGCCGCGAGAGGCGCCCTTCGTCGTGTCGCTGGGCACGGGGCAGCTCACGCGGCCGATCTCCGGGAAGGACGCGGCCGGATGGGGGCTGCTCGAGTGGGTCCGCCCGTTGATCGATGTCGTGTTCGACGGGGTGGCCGACACCGTGGAGTACCAGCTCGGGGAGCTGGCCCAGGACCCCGTGCGGCTGCAGGTCGCGCTGACGCGGGCTTCCGATGCGCTGGACGATGCGTCGGCGCGGAACCTGGCGTTGCTCGAGGAGCAGGCGCGGGAGCTGATCTCGTCGGCGTCGTCCGAGTTGGACCGGGCGGTCGCGCGGCTCTCGCCGTAGGCGCTCGGAGCGGGGCGCCGGGCTGGATATCTGGGAAAGGGTGGAGGGAGGGGGGCTGGGGCTCCAGCGCGCGAGTGTCCGGCCTTCTGGTTGTCCTGCAACCACAGGGCAGGACAGTCGAACGATTAGGGCGGGTGGAGGAATGTGGCTTCCCCTTCCCCAGCCACGAGATCCCTTGCGACCCGCCGGGACTGGCCGAGGGAGCGCCTCAGAAGTCCCCGCCGCCGCCGAAGTCCCCGCCGCCGCCGAAGTCCCCGCCGCCGCCGAAGTCCCCGCCGCCGAAGTCGCCCCCGCCGAAGTCCCCACCGCCGCCTCCGCCGAAGTCACCCCCGCCGCCGAAGTCGCCGCCGCCGCCGAAGTCCCCACCACCCCCGAAGTCGCCTCCGTCTCCGCCCCCGTCGTCGGGGTCGTAGTCCATCCCGTAGCCGCCGAACCCGCCGTAGCCGCCGAAGCCCCCGCCGAGCATGTCGCCCACGAGCAGGCCACCCAGGAAGCCGCCTCCGCCGAAGCCGCCGAACGGGGAGAAGTAGCCGCCGTAGTAGCCCGCGTACGGGGCGGGAGCGTTCCACCAGGGGCGCATCGCGCCCCCGACCTCGATCTGCCGGGCGTCGGGCTCGCGGCCCTCACGCATGTTGATCTCGTCCGCGGCGCACACCGGCACCTCGCGCGCCTGCCCGGCGGGCGGCGCCCACTCGACCTCGGCGACCGACGGCCCGTGCCGCGGGTCGAAGAAGCACGGCGGGCGGCGCTCGGGCACGGGCTTGCCGGCAAGGCGAGCCTTGGCGCTCGTCATCGCGAAGCGTGCGTCCCCGAGCTGCTCGCCGAGCCCGCGGAGGTCCTCGAGCGATCGCGCGGCCTGCAGCCGCGTGTTCGCCGTGTCGTAGCCGTTGACCGCCCGCTCGTAGTCGTCCTTGGCCTCCGGGTCCACGTCCGGCATCTCGACGTCGAGGTCGAGCGCGCGGACGTCCTCGCCGAGGGCGACGAGATCCTCGTTCGCGGTCTTCTTGACCTCGGCGAGCTGCTCCGCCTCCCGCCGCCGGCGCCGCCGCGAGCCGCGGAGGGCGAAGAGCGCCGCGAAGAGCCCTCCGATCACGATCAGCACCGCGATCACCGCCCCACTGATCCCACCCCCGGAGCCGCCAGAGCCACCGCTGCTCTCCTCGCTCGCGACCCGGTCGACGAAGTCGAGGAGGATGGCCTCGCCGTTCTCCTTGTGGGCGGCGCTGCTCTCCCGGAGGAGCTGGCCTGCCCGTCCGGCGGGAAGGGAGAACGAGCCGGCGCGCGGTTGCCCGCCGACGATGGCCACCACGGTCCCGCCGCCCGCGCCCTTCGCGAGACGTCGTATCACTGCGTCCGGAGGACCGGCCGACGGTGGCAGCTCGGCGATGTGGACGTCCACGCCCTTCGCCGAGATCTCGCTCGCGATGCGCTGGCGCTGGGCGGCGTCGAGGCGCGTGGCGCCCGGCGCGGCGTAGACCGGGGTACTCCCGAACGCGGCAATGGCGTCCTTCACGACATCCGCGCTCGCGGACGCCGGCGCGAGGAGCAGGAGGCACAACAGCAGCGCGAGGACGGGCCCCGTCGCCCGACGGCGGCGACCCGCCCCGCGCACGCTCACGCGATCAGGTCTTGCGCTCGAGATCGGAGACCTCGGCCGCGTTGTCCTCCACGCGGTCCTGGGAGTTGGCGAGCTTGTCCTTCGCGTCGCCCTTCGCCTCCTCCTTGCGGCCCTCGCGGGCCGTGCTCTTGTCGCCGGTGAGGTCGCCGAACGCCTGCTTGGCCCGGCCGGTGATCTTGTCTCCGAGGTTCATGTTCTGGCGCATGCCCACACCCCCGGTGCGACAAACCACCTCATCGCGGGGAGGAGAATCGTCCCCGCCGCGGGCCACCTCCACAGGAGCGCGGACCTACTTCACGAACAGGATCTCCGAGTACTTCGGCAGCGGCCAGAGGTCGTCGGCGATCATGCGCTCGAGTTGGTCGGCGCCCTCGCGCACGGTCTCCATCGCCGGGATGACGGTGTCGCGCATGTAGCGCGCCCATTCGAGCAGGTCGTCGTCGGGCTGGTTCTCCGCGAGGTTCGCCTCCTCGAGCGCGGAGATCGCCGCCGCGAAGGCCTCCACGCGGGGGTGCAGCTCGTCCTGGAGCCCTTCGAGGTGGGCCGCGTCGAGCAGCGCGAGGTGCCGCGCCGCCGCGGGCAGGAGCATCGTCCGCGCAATTGACGCCGCGACCTCGGCCTCGATGTTGAGCTTGGTGACGTACTGCTCGCAGAGGACCTCGTGACGAGACTCGAGTTCGCGCTCAGACAGGACGCCGTAGTTGTCGAACACCGCGACGGTCTCGTCGGCCACGAGGTACGGGAGCGCGTCGGGCGTCGTCCGCAGGTTCAGCAACCCGCGGCGCTCCGCCTCGTCGTACCACTCGTCGGAGTAGTTGTCACCGCCGAACACGATCTGCTTGTTCTGAGCGTAGGCCCGCTGGAGCACAGGGCGTAGCGCCGCCTCGAGTGCCTCCCCGCTGTTCATGGCGTTCTCGAGCTCCTCGGCGAGCTCGTCGATCGCCTCGGCGACGATCGTGTTGAGCACCGTGTTCGGGAACGAGAGCGACTGCGAGGAGCCGAGGGCGCGGAACTCGAACTTGTTGCCCGTGAAGGCGAACGGCGAGGTCCGGTTGCGGTCCCCGCCGTCCATCGGCAGCGGCGGCAGGACCGGCGTCCCGAGGCCGAGGAACGAGCCGGGCACGGACTCGCCCGCCTCGCCGCGCTCGATCGCGTCGTAGACCCGTTCGAGCTCGGCGCCGAGGAAGATCGAGATGATCGCGGGCGGCGCCTCGTTGGCCCCGAGGCGGTGGTCCTGCCCCGGCGAGGCGATGGACGCCCGCAGCAGCCCCTGGAAGCGGTTCACGGCCTGCATGACCGCGGTGCAGAAGAACAGGAACTGCAGGTTGTCGTGCGGCGTGTCGCCGGGCTCGAGGAGGTTCGACCCGGTGTCGGTGCCCATCGACCAGTTGTTGTGCTTGCCCGAGCCGTTCACCCCCGCGAAGGGCTTCTCGTGCAGCAGGCAGACGAGGGCGTAGCGCCGCGCGACGTTCTGGAGCACCTGCATGCAGAGCTGCTGGTGGTCAGAGCCCACGTTGGAGTTCTCGAAGATCGGCGCGACCTCGTACTGGGCCGGCGCGACCTCGTTGTGGCGCGTCTTGATGGGGACGCCGAGCTTGGCGAGCTCGAACTCCACCTCGAGCATGCACGCGAGCACGCGCTCGGGGATCGAGCCGAAGTAGTGGTCGTCGAGCTCGTGGCCCTTGGCCGGCTTGGCCCCGAACAGGGTCCGCCCGGTGGTCATCAGGTCGGGCCGCTCGTAGTAGTACTGCTCGTCGATGAGGAAGTACTCCTGCTCGGGCCCCACCGTGGTGAACACACGGCTCGCGGTCTGGTCGCCGAGCAGGCGCAGCGCGCGCATCGCCGACTTCGACAGCGCGTCCATCGAGCGCAGGAGCGGGATCTTGTGGTCCAGCGCCTCGCCCGTCCACGACGCGAAGGCGGTGGGGATGCACAGCAGCGCGCCGTTGGGGTTCTCGAGGATGAACGCGGGCGACGTGGGGTCCCACGCCGTGTAGCCGCGGGCCTCGAACGTCGCCCGGATGCCGCCCGTGGGGAACGACGACGCGTCGGGCTCGCCCTGGATGAGCTCCTTGCCCGAGAAGTCCGCGAGCGCGGTGCCCTCGCCCGTGGGCGAGTAGAAGGAGTCGTGCTTCTCCGCGGTGGAGCCCGTGAGCGGCTGGAACCAGTGGGTGTAGTGGGTTGCCCCCTTCTCGAGCGCCCACTCCTTCATCGCCCCGGCGACCGCGTCGGCGAGCGTCACGTCGAGGGGCTCACCCCTGGCGAGCGTCTCCTGGAGGCGCTGGAGGACCGACTTGGGCAGGCGCTGGCGCTGGACGGCCGGGGAGAAGACGTTGACGCCGAACGGGGAGGAGCCGGGAAGGGTGAGATCCTGGGTGCCGAGCGCCCCGCCGTTGGGGGTCCACTGGGCAGCGGTGATGTTCTGCTGGCGGAGTCGAGGCATGATCTCTGACCCTATCGGGGCCCACGCGGGCCCCGTCTATCCCGGTGTCCAAACCGGGGTGGGCGCCGTTTCGCCCGCCGGGCGAACGCGCCGGAGCTCCCGCGTGGAGCGGGGGACCAGGCCCAAGAGGATGAGCGCGACCGCGATCCCGGCACCCGCGAGCAGGACGTTCGCCTCCCCGAGAGAAGCCCCGATCGGCCCCGCGAGCACGAGGCCCACGGGCACGAGCCCGAGCGACCCGACGTAGTCGAAGGCCGATACGCGCGAGAGCGCGGCGGGCGGGATGTGCTCGGCGAGCGCCGTCGTCCAGGCGACATCGAAGACGCCGATCCCCGCCCCGTTGACCATCGCCACCGCGCACACGACGGGCAGCGGCGCCCCCAGGGCGAACAGCGCGAGGTCGATCGGCCAGACCGCGAGGGAGAGCATCCCCGCGAGCAGTGGGCGCTCGAGCCGGACGCGGCCGAGGACGAGCGACGCCCCCAGCACCCCTGCTCCGAAGCACGTGAGCCAGACGCTGTACCAGGCCACCGAGCCCCAGTGGTCGGCGGCGACGATGGGCCCGAGCACGAAGATCGGCGACCACGCGAGCATGAGCAGGAGCGTGAAGACGCCGATCGTCACCCACACCCACGTGCGCTGCCGCACCTCGCGGTAGCCCTCGGCGAGCTCCGCGAGGATTCCCGCGCGCGCGCCCGCGAGGCGCTCGGGGCCGCGGACGCGGGGGCGCAGGCCGGACACGGCGGCCAGGGAGACCAGGAAGGTCAGCGCGTCGAGGGCGAACGCCCACGCCGCGCCCGTGGCCACCACGAACACGGTGGCGAGCGCCGGCCCGAGGAGCTCGGCCGTGTTCCGTGACACCGCGGTGGCGGCCTGGGCCTCCTGGATGCTCTCCTCGGGAACGGTCTGCGGGATCAGCCCCGAGTAGGCCGGGATGAAGAACGCCTCGCCACCGGCCACGAGCGCCTGGGAGGCGATGATCACCCCCAGCGGGGCGTCTCCCACCAGGAGGAGCACGGCGAAGGAGCCCTGGATCAGGAAGCGTCCGGCGTCGGCCGCGACGATCACGTTCTTGCGCGGGAGGCGGTCGGCCAGCACGCCGCCGAACAGCGTGAGCGCCACGAAGACGAGCGAGCGGACCGCGAGCACGAGCCCGACGTCGGCGGCGGATCCTGTGCGCTCGACCACGAGGAGCGCCACCGCGACGAAGGCGAGCCGATCGCCGATCGTGCTCGCGGTCTCCCCGATCCACAACCGCCGGAATTGCGGGAAGGAGAGCGCGCTCAGCATGCCTCGCGCACCGTACCCGCGGGCGAGGTCCCCGTCGCGAAGTTCCGACACCGGGACAAAGACACGACACGGTCTCGCGCGGAGACTGCCGTGTCATGAGACAGAGAACCCTGGCCCGCGCCGCGGCGCTCGCGGCGCTCGCGCTGCTGGTCGTCCCCGCCGGCGCCCTGGCCGACACCTATGACGCGACGAAGAACATCACCGCCGGCAACGGCCTCGCGAACTCGATCGGCGTGAACTCCATCTGGGTGATCGTCGCCGCGTGCCTCGTGATGTTCATGCAGGCGGGCTTCGCCTTCCTCGAGATCGGCTTCTCGCGGGGCAAGAACGCCGGCACGGTGGTGGCGAAGATCCTCACGAACTTCTCCATCGCCGCGATCATGTACTGGGCGGTGGGCTTCGCCTTCGCCTTCGGCGGGGCGACCGGTCACGTCATCGGGTCGCACGGCTTCTTCCTCCACGACTTCGGCGACCCGCTCAAGGCGTTCCCGATCATGGGGATCTCGAACGCGACGATCGAGGCGAAGTGGTGGTTCCAGTTCGTGTTCTGCGCGGTCTCGCTCGCCATCGTGTGGGGGACGACGCTCGAGCGGATCAAGTTCGGCGTCTACATCATCTACGCGATCGTCTTCTCCGCGGTGATCTATCCGATCGCCTCGGGGTGGGTGTTCGGCGGCGGCTGGCTCCAGGTGAAGGTCGGCATGCAGGACTTCGCCGGCTCCACCGCCGTCCACCTGATCGGGGCGACGGGCGCACTCGCCGTCCTGCTCCAGCTCGGCGCGCGGCGCGGCAAGTACGGAGCCGACGGCAAGCCACGGGCCATCCCGGGGCACAACATGCCGCTCTTCGGTCTCGGCGTGCTCATCCTCTGGCTCGGGTGGTTCGGGTTCAATCCGGGCTCGACCCTGAACGCCGTCGACGGGCGCTTCACCGAGGTGCTGCTCGTCACGAACATGGCCGCGGCCGCCGGCGTGCTCGGCGCGCTCATCACCGCCCGGATCAAGACGAAGACCATCGACATCGGCATGGCCGGCAACGGCGCCATCGGCGCCCTGGTGGCCATCACGGCCCCCTCGGGCTACGTCGTCCCGTGGGCGGGGGTGGTGATCGGTTTCGTCGCCGGCGTCATCGTGCCGCTCGGGGTCTACGCCATCGACCGCAAGATCGACGACCCGGTTGGCGCGCTCACCGCGCACGGGCTATGCGGCATCTGGGGGACGCTCTCGTGTGGAATCTTCACCCTGCCGGCGCTCGCGAAGTTCAACACCGTGGGGGACGGGGGGCTCATCTACACGGGCTCGTTCACCCAGCTCGGGCGCCAGGCGCTCGGCGTGGTCACCGTGTTCGCCTTCGTGTTCATCCTGTCCTACGCGACGTTCTTCCTCATCAAGAGGTTCTACGGGCTCCGCGTGAGCGAGGAGGAGGAGGAGGCCGGCCTCGACATCTCCGAGCACGGCATGTACGGCTACCCCGAGCAGTTCATCCCGGCCCCCGAGCTCGTGGGCTGGACGCCCGGCCCGCAGCACCGGCGTGAGGCCCCGGCCACCGTCGGCGTCGACGCGTCCCGTGATGAGGTGACGGCATGAAGATGATCATCGCGTACATCCGGCACGAGTCGTTCGAGCCGATCCGGACCGAGCTGCTCGAGCTCGGGTTCCCCTCCCTGTCGATCGCCGAGGTCAAGGGCTCGGGGCGGCAGAAGGGGATTACCGAGCAGTACCGCGGGACGTCGCTGACGAACTACCTGCGCCCCAAGGTGAAGATCGAGTGCGTGGTGGCCTCGCGGGACGTGCCGGCGATCGTCGAGACGATCCTCAGGCACGCCCGGACGGGGAACGTGGGGGATGGGAAGGTGTTCGTCCTGCCCGTGGAGGAGGCCTACCGGATCCGGACGGGCGAGTCCGGCGAGGAGACCCTCCAGGTCCACCCCGACACCGCGGCCGGCGTCGCGTAGGCGGTGCATGCGGTGGACGGGGTGGGTGGGCCCGCATTCGGCGGGCCCGAGCCGACGGTGCTCGTCGAGCGGCTCCGGGGCGTCCACCTCCGCATGGTCGACGCGGTCCTGTCCGGCGAGGGGCTGGGCCGCGTCGCCGCGCTGTGCGCGGAGGCCGTGGGGGAGACCGGCCCGCCCGCCCAGGTGGCGATCGTCATCCCCCGCCTGGGCGCCGCCGTGTGCACCCCGAGGGCGGGCACCGACGTCGCCGAAGGCGACGTCGGTCGGATCAGGCCGCTTTCCCGCTACGTCGCCGAGCGGTTGCGCGAGCGGGGGGGCAGGCCCGTGATCGTCCCGGACGAGATTACCGCGGAGGTCCCGATCGCGGCCGGTGACGAGCGGCTCGGCGCGGTGCTCCTGCTGGGGGCCGAGCCCTCGGCCCACGCCGCGGAGTTCCTGCACCTGGCGGCCGTCGCGTGCCTCACGGAGGTCGCGGTCGAGGAGGCCCGGGAGGAGGTCGAGCAGAATCTCCGCGGCACGTTCCTCGAGGAGCTCCGCGGGCGGCCGGACCTCGACCCGGCCGAGCTCGTCCGCCGGGCCTCGCGGCTGGGCTGCGACCTCTCGAGGGGGGCCGTGGCGCTCTGCGCGGCGCTGACCACGACGCGGCCCCGGCTCATGGTGGCGACGATCGCCGAGGAGCACCCGGGAGCCCTGGCCCAGCACATGGAGGACCGGATCTACGCGATCCTCCCGGCCCATGGGGGAGAGGGGGCGCCGGAAGAGACGCTGGCCGGCGCCCGGCGGGTGGCGGGGCGGCTCGAGCGCCACGGCACCGTGGGCCTCTCCTCCTTCTACTCCGACCCGGGCGAGCTCGGGCGCGCGGTCCAGGAGGCCGAGCTGGTGCTCGACGTCCTCGAGCGCTCGGACGGTCCCGTGCCGGCGGACATCGGGACGGGGACCTATCGCTTGCTCTTCCGCGTGCTCGCCTCCCATCCCGAGGAGGTCCGCTCGTTCTACGAGGACACGGTGGCTCCGCTCGTGCGCTACGACGCGCAGTACGGGACCGACCTCGTGGGGACGCTCGAGGCCTACCTCGAGCACAACGGGAACATGAACGCGACGGCGGCGGCGATCTACGCGCATCGCCACACGGTGGCCTACCGGCTCGAGCGGGTGCGCGAGCTCGCGCAGCTCGATCCGGGCGCCTCCGAGGACCGCGAGCGGCTCTCGCTGGGGCTCAAGGCCTACCGGATCATCGCCCCGCGCTTGCCGCGGTAGCGACGGAAACCCGACACTCAGCCCCCGCCGCGCGTGTCCGTCACGGCGCTGGCGGGAGTCCGGCTCACGCGGACGGTGAAGGAGCCCTCGACCGGGCCGCCCCCGGCCACGCTGGCCTCCGCCTTGCCGTTCAGCCCCGCGACAACGCGGTAGGTCAGCGAGTAGCTCCCCGCCCGTACGGGCGTGACCTTGAACACGAAGGCCTTCGTCCTGCCCGGCGCGAGCCGTCCCAGCGCCCAGGTCCCCACGTAGGCGGTGTCCCCGTTCCTCGGCGCCTCGTCGAGGAGCCAGACGGGCCGCGAGGGGTCGGCGAGGTTCGCGCCCGAGCCCTCCGACGACACGTTCTCGTCGAACGGGCTTTCGTGCGACCTGCGGTTCTGCACCGTCAGCGCGAGATCGGGAACCGTCTGGCGGCCCGTGTTGCGCACCGCCACTCGCAGTTCGACCCGCCGCGCAAGACGCTGCGCGGCCGGGAACCGCGCGCTCACGACCTGCACGGGGTAGGTGCCCTCGGGCTCGCTCGCGTCCTGGCGCGCGCCGCCGCCGCAACCCGCGAGCGCGACCAACCCGGCGAGGGCCAGCGGGGTCCGCGTGGCGACGAGTCCTCTCGAGGAGGCCCTGTGGGAGTGCGCGGGCGTCTTGCGAGCGGGCTGAGGGCGCACTACCCTCCGGCGCGAGGGAGGCCTTCCGATGGACGAGCTGCTGGTCCAGAATCCAGGTGTGTCCCTTCGGCGCTGCCGGAGATCCACGTCGACGAGCGCGCGGCGCGCAGGACGCTCCGCGGGCAGATCGCCATGCTCGAGGGCGAGCTGGCCGACGCCGTGGCCGAATCCCGGCCCGGGGAGTACGTGATCGTCCCCGCTGGGCGGCGGGGTCCGCGCCTGCTCTCCCTCGGAGAGCTCGAGGTGGTGCGCGACGACCTCGCCGAGCGCCTGCACCGCCTCCGGCGTGAGCAGGCCGGACGGGCCGAGCGCGAGGCCGCCAAGCGCGAGCTCGTGGAGCGGATGCTGCTCGACCCGGGCCGCTACCGCTGGGTCAAGGTCACCGGCCCCGAGGTCGGCGAGCACATCTGCAAGTCCTGGCACGTGCGCCCGCGGCTCGGGATCATCGGCGCGCTCGCCGGCTGGTGGCACGTCAAGATCTCCTCGGGCTGTCCGTTAGCCACCGCCGCGGCCTCACGCCGCGGCTGGTGCATCGGGGTTCGGATGCGCTCGGGAGCGGAGGATGAGTAGCGAGCCCAAGCGGATGCGCCTGCGCGGGCTCCACCACGTCACCGCGATCTGCGCCGACCTGGAGAGGACGACCACCTTCTACCGCGACGTGCTCGGGCTGCACCTCGTCGAGGAGGGCGTCAACGACGACGACCCCGGCACCCGCCACTTCTGGTTCGGGGACCCCGAGGGCACCCCGGGAACGCTCGTCTCGTTCCTCGAGTACCCGGACCTGGGGGAGGCCCGGACGGGTGCGGGGGCGACGCACCACTTCGCCTTCACCGTCGACTCGGCGGAGGAGCAGGAGGCCTGGGTGGGCTACCTGCGCGAGCGGGACGTCGCCTGCACGGACGTCTTTCGGCGGGGCCGCTTCTCCTCGGTCTACTTCCGCGATCCCGACGGCCATATCGTCGAGATCGCCACCCGCGGCCCGGGCTTCTCCGGCGACGCTCCCTAGGTCGAGAGCGCCCCGGCGATCTGCCCGCGCTGACGCGAGGTGAGCCCCCCGACCGTCTTCGTCTCGGAGATCTGGAGACCGAGGAGGAAGCGCCGGCAGCGCGTCGAGCCCCAGCGCCGCTGGCTCTGGAGGACGTCGGCGACGCTCATGCTCGCCGCCTCCCAGGGACAGGCTGAGAACACCTCCGCGGCGGTCACCACCCCGTCGGCGATCCGACGCTTGAGCTCCGCCCGGGCCAGGCGGACGGTGTTGGCGCGGGCGAGCGCGCGCAGGTGCTGCGGATGGGGGTCGGCGACGGCCGTGGCGCTCATCTCTCTCCTCAAGGCGGAATCGACTCTGTTGGGCAGGCGGGAGCAAGCCGCCCGCATGGGCGCCTTTCCCCTCCCGACCGACACGACGCCCCGTCCGAAGGGCTCCGCGTCGGCACTGGTTCACAACCTACGAACCCCGCCGGGCAGAGGCAACGCCGAAGCGGCCCCATTCCTGCTCCGAGCGCCCTTTTTCTGTTCGTTCACACCGGGCGCATATCGCGTTCACCTGCCGCCTCGAGCATGCGTGGGTGCGCCTGGTCGAGATACCAGGTGAACGCACGGCGCACGAGCGCGGGGCGGCCCAGGGCCCGGAAGAGCACGGTGAGCAGCCGCGGCGGAATCCTGGGCAGGAGGCGCTGCGCGCGAAGCAGTCCGGCGTAGGCCCGCCTGTGGCGGGCGGAGAACGCCGCGTAGCGCTCCAGGGCGTCATGCCGTGAGCGCTCGCCGCCGAGCACGGCGTGCAACTCGCGCGCGCAGGCGGTCCCGAAGTAGAAGGCGGTGCGGATGCCCTCGCCCGAGAGCGGGAGGCAGTGCCCCGCCGCGTCTCCCACGAAGAAGGTGGCGCCGTCGGCCGCGGCGCGCAGGCGGTGCGGGAACCAGTTGCCCTGCCAGCGCTCGGCCTCGAGCCCGAGCCGGCCGGCGAGGTCGCGCGTGGGCTCCTTGACGTGGTCGCGCGGCTCATAGGAGCCAATCCCGACCCGCTGCTCGCCCGCCGCGGGGACGCGCCACGCGTAGCCCTCGCGGATGAGCGTGCGATCCACCCAGGCCACGAGGTCCTCCTCGCCCCCCGCGTGCGGATGGACCTCCAGCCCGCGCGACAGCGGGGCGTCCGGCGGCTGGTAGCCCGCGTCGGCCAGGACCCGCCGCCAGCCCAGGGCGTCGACGACGAGCGGGGCGCGGACCTCGCCGCGGTCGGTGAGCACCCCCTCCTCCGAGCGCCCCGCGACCTTCGCGCAGGCAAAGCGCGCCTCGCCGCACTGCTCCCAGAGCTCCTGACAGAGCTCCGAGTAGTCGAAGGCCGTCCAGGACCACGGCAGGCGGTAGCGCGTGGCGCCGTGCGGTGTCGCGAAGCGCATGCAGGGGATCTCCTGGCGCCGGGCGCGCTCGACGCCCAGGGCGTCGAGCCACGGGGTGGGCACGGCGCACGCCGAGGTCGCCCGCTCGCCGATCTCGTAGCGGTCGAGGACGAGGACGTCGGCTCCCGCACCCGCGAGCTCGCGGGCGACCGCGAGCCCGCCGAAGCTCGCGCCGGCGACGATCACGTCCGCGGTCGGACGCTCGAGCGGCCCGCGGTCGGCCCCCCGGGGCGTGGCGCGGACGGGCATCCGGTGTCCTCTAGGCCGGCGCGGGCAGCGGCCCGTGCTCGGCCTCGAAGTCACGCTTGACGTGCGCGAAGGCGTCGAGCGCGCGGTCGAGGACCGCGGTGTCGTGCGTGGCCATCACGCTGGTGCGCAGCAGCGCTCCGCCATGCGGCACGGCGGGGTGGAGCGCGACGTTCACGTACACCCCCGCGTCCCACAACGCCTTCCACAGCAGCCCGGCCTTCCAGTCGTCGCCGACGACGATGGGAACGACGGGGGTGATCGTCGGCGCCTCGACCACGCGGAAGCCGAGGGCGTGGAGGCCGCGGTGCAGGTAGGCGGCGTTCTCGAGCACCCGGGCGAAGAGCTGCGGCCCCTCCACCGAGCGGCAGACCCGCACGGCCGCGAGCGCGGCGCCGACCGCGGCGGGGACGGCGGAGGCGGTGAACAGGAACGCGCGCGACTGGATGCGCAGGAAGTCGATGACCTCGGCCGGTCCGGCGATGACCCCGCCGCAGGACGCGAGCGACTTCGAGAACGTCGCCATGCGTAGGTCCACGCGGTCCTCCACCCCGAGGAGCTCGCTCGCCCCCGCGCCGCGGGCGCCGAGGACGCCGAGCGCGTGCGCCTCGTCGACCATGAGCCGGGCGCCGAAGCGCTCGCACAGCTCCGTGATCTCGCGCAGGGGGGCGACGTCGCCCTCCATGGAGAACACGCCGTCGACGACCACGAGGATTCCGCCCCCGTCGCCCACCGCCTTCTCCAGCGCACGCTCGAGGCGATCGAGCCGGTTGTGGCGGAAGGCGCGGAGCTTGGCGCGCGAGAGCACGCAGCCGTCGAGGATCGAGGCGTGGTCGGCCGAGTCGGCGATGACCGTGTCGCCCGGGCCGAGGATCGTGCCCAGGCAACCCACGTTGGCCTGGTGCCCCGTGGAGAAGACGAGCGACGCCTCCGTGCCCATCCACGCGGCGAGCTCGTCCTCGAGCTCGAGGTGGAGGTCGAGCGTGCCGTTGAGCAAGCGGGAACCCGTCAGGCCGGTGCCGTAGCGCTCCAGGGCGTCGCGCGCCCCCGCGATGACCCGCTCATCGCCCGTGAGCCCGAGGTAGTTGTTCGAGCCGAGCATGACCCGCTCGGCCCCCTCCATCCTGACGACGGGCGCCGACGGGGACTCCACCTGGCGGAAGAAGGGCAGGATGCCGGCGTCGCGCGCGGCGGCGAAGAGCTCGACGCGCTCGTGGCCGCGGACCTTGGCGAAGACGTCGGTGGCGGTCGTGGACATGGGTTAGGGTGGCCGCCTGATGGACCTGGAGATCCGGCCCGTCCGCGGCGCTCGCGAGCTTAACGCGTTCATCCGGCTCCCCTTCGCGCTCTACTCGGACGAGCCGCTCTGGGTTCCCCCGCTGATCTTCGAGCGAAAGGCTTTCCTCGACAAGCGCAAGAACCCCTTCTTCGCCCACGCCGAGGCGGAGTACTTCCTCGCGTGGCGTGACGGGAAGCCCGTGGGGCGGATCACCGCGCAGGTCGACCACCGGCTCAACGAGTTCCAGTCCAACCGGTGGGGCCTGTTCGGGTTCTTCGAGTGCGTGGACGATCCGGAGGTGTCGCGCGCCCTGCTCGACGCGGCGGAGGGGTGGCTGCGCGCGCGGGGGCGCGATCGCATGGTCGGGCCGATGGACTTCTCCACGAACGACGAGTGCGGGGTGCTCGTCGACGGGTGGGACCTCCCGCCGATCATCCTCACGAACTGGACGCACCGCCACTACCCGGTGCTGCTCGAAGCCGCCGGCCTCGAGAAGGCGATGGACACCCACATGTGGGACCTGTGGGTGGACACACGCGAGTCGGTCCACCCCGTGATCTGGAAGCTTGCCGGCGAGGTGGAGTCCAAGCACGGGATCACCACGCGGTACTTCGACAAGAAGGACCTCCGGGCGGAGGTCGACCGGTTCCTCGAGGTCTACAACGCGGCCTGGGAGCGCAACTGGGGCTTCGTCCCGCTCTCCGAGGAGGAGGTGCGCCACTACGCCAAGCAGCTCAAGCCGCTGCTCTCCGAGGACTGGGCGATGGTCGCCGAGAAGGACTCCGAGACGGTGGGGGCGGGGCTGTCGCTGCCCGACTACAACCAGGTCTTCAAGCACATGAACGGGCGGCTGCTCCCGTTCGGGTGGGCGAAGTTCCTCTACTACCGAAGGAAGATCGACCGGGTGCGTGTCTTCGCGCTCGGGGTCAAGCGCGAGTACCAGCACACCGGGGTCGCGGCGCGACTCTTCGAGATGCACTACGACTCGGCCGAGCGCACGCCGCAGCATGGCGGCGAGACGGGGTGGATCCTCGAGTCCAACCGCTCCATGAACCGGGCGATGGAGGGGATGGGCGGGAAGATCGTCCGCACCTACCGGATGTACGAGAAGGTCCTCGAGTAGGTCCGCGAGACCTGCAACCATTCCCCTCCGAGATGAGTGAGCTTCCCGTCGTCGTCGCCGAGCCCCGGGCCATCACGCCCCTGCGGCCCGCCCCCCTGCCCATGCCCGTCCCCCAGGCGGTGGCGGTGGCGGCCACGAGCTTCCTCGCCGGTGTCGTGACGATCGTCCTGGCCCGGCGCCGCTCGGCGCGGAAGCTCGCCCGTCGTCGTCGTCGCCGCCTGCCCGTCCTGGCCTCGCGCTCCTTCCTCGTCGACATCCACCTGCTCGACCGCTGAGGGTTGGGGGTGGAGGTCCGGCGCGAGGTCGCGCCGCGGTGGGCCTTCCGGCTCCCCCTGCGCGGTGGGATGGACGGCGTGCTCCGCGTCCGGGGGCGGGTAGTCCACCGCCTGCTCCACGTCGGCGCGGAGCCGGTGGTCGTCCGCGTCGCGCAGACCGCGCCGGACCGCGTCCTGCTCGGTGCCCGCGCGGCGCGGGAGGACAGCGCCGAGGAGGGCATCGCGCGGATGCGCTTCGCCCTCGGCGTCGACGACGACCTGCGGCCGTTCCACGAGCGCTTCCGCTCCGACCCGCTCATCGGGGGCGCGGTGCGGGCCGAGCCGACCCTGCGCATCCCGCGCCGCCCCGACCCGTGGGAGGCCCTCGCCTGGGCGGTCACCGAGCAGCTCATCGAGTACGCGCGCGCCGCGGCGATCCAGCGGCGGATGGTCTTCGCGCTGGGCCGCCGGTGTGAGGAGACGGGCCTGCGCGACGTGCCTGCCCCCGCCGCGCTCGCGGCCGTCGCCCCGGCGCGGCTCTGCGGGTGGGATCTCGCTGAGTCACGCGCGCTCGCGCTGCGCCGGGCGGCCCGGGAGATCGCCGCGGGGCGGATCGACCCCGGCGGCCTGGCCGCGGCGCGGAGGCTGCGGGCCATTCCCGGGATCGGGACGTGGACGGTGGAGACCCTCGCGCTCGAGGGACACGGGCGCCTCGACACACTGCCCGCGGGGGACCTCGCGCTGCGCAAGCTCGTCGGCCGGCTCACCACTCACGACCCCGAGGCCGTGGCCGGGGAGGAGGACGTGCGCTCCTTCTTCGCGCCCTACGCGCCGTGGGCCGGGCTCGCGGCGCGCTACGCGCTCCGGGGCGCCCGCGCGCGGCCCCCGGGGGGCTGAGTGGTCCCTCCGGCGCGCGCCGCGTGGACCCCTGGCGGGGGCCACTTCGCCGGTAGCGGCCGCGGTAGGCGCACGCTGACGGCCACGTTGCCCGGCCCTACAGCCCCTCGCCCGCCAGGAACTCGTTCGTGAGCGCGTCCTGGGCGTGCGGGTCGTGCTTGACGAGCCGGTTGGACAGCATCCAGCGGCCGTAGCGCCGCCACTCGACGGGGTCCTGGAAGCCAAACGGCCTGCCTGGGGGCGGCGCGAAGGCGGGGAGGGTGGCCCGCACCGCTGTCTCCTGGAGCTTGCGCTGGGAGCGCAGCGCGGGCACCGAGGAGACCAGGTCGTCCACCCCGCGCTCCGGGTTCGCGCGCACCGCCGCGGTGGCGCGCCCGAGGGCCTGGACGAAGGAGCGCACCGCGTCGCCGTGGTCTGCGAGGAACTTCCGCCGGGCCACGACCACGAGCTCGTCGTAGGGCGGAACCCCGGCCTGGTCGACCGGAATGACCACCGGCTTGCGCCCGGCCTGGCGGAGCTGGATCGCCTCGTAGTTCGAGAACCCACCCAGCGTGGCGTCCACCCGCTTGGAGATGAGCGCGCGGTTCAGGTTGAACCCGACGTCCACCTGCTGGATCGCCCCCGCTCCGCTCCGCTGCCCGATCGTCTTGAGGTAGGCGGTCTGGTAGGGGATGCCTGCGGTCCCCACCGTCTTGCCCTTGAGGTCGGCCGGGGTCCGGATCTTCGCGCCCGGCAGCGCCATGAGCGACGTCAGCGGGCGCGAGACGAGCGCGCCCACGGAGATCAGGGGCGTGTCCTGGTCGCGGGCGAGCAGCACCTCGGGCTCGTAGGAGATGGCGAGGTCGACCTTCCCCGCGGCGAGCAGCTTGAGCGGCGCGTCGGGAGCCGGCGGCTCGAGGATCTGCAGGTCGAGCCCCGCCTGGCGGAAGGTCCCGCGCTTCAGTCCCGAGTAGAGGCCGACATGGTCGGCGTTGGGGAAGAAGTCGAGCATCACCGAGAGCTTCTGCGCAGGTCCGGAGACCGCGTCCTGCTTACTCCCGCAGGCGGTGAGGAGCAGAAGGACGGGAAGGAGTGCGAGGAGTGCGAGCAGACGTTTCACGGGACGCTCCGGGAGGGTCGGGTCCAGGGCAGGGCGAGGCGCTCCAGGGCGCCGAGGGCGAGGAAGAGCAGGACGGCGAGCACCGCGAGCAGCACGACCGCCGCCCACGAGAGCGAGGAGTCGAGCGAGCCGTTGGCGCTCGTGAGGGTATGGCCGAGCCCGGCCGTGGAGCCCGCGCTCTGCTCGGCCAGCACGGCGGCGATGACCGCCACGGCCACGGCGATCCGCGCGCCCGAGATCGCCGCGGGGAGCGCGGCCGGGGCCTCGACGCGCCAGAACGCCTGGTGGCGCGACGCTCCCAGCGTGCGCATGAGCTTGAGCAGGTCGGGGTCGGTGGACTCGAGCGCGTCGAGCGTGGTCACGGTGACCGGGAAGAAGCAGATGAGCCCGATGACGAGGAGCTTCGGTGCGATCCCGAAGCCCAGCCAGGCCACGAGCAGCGGCGCGACGACCGGGATGGGCATGGTCTGGGAGGCCACGAGCAACGGGCGGAGCGCGCGACGCAGCACGGGATGAAGGTGAACCAGTGCAGCGCAGACCACGCCAAGGGCCACGGCGAGGACGATCCCCAGCGCGATCTCCCGCCCGGTGACGAGGAGGTCGTTGCCCAGGAGGCCGCGATCGTCCCACAGCGCCGAGGCCACGGCGTGTGGCGCGGGGAGGATGAGCGGGTCCAACCCGCCGAGCACGACGTAGAGCTCCCAGGCCCCGAGCAGCCCGAGCAGGATCAGGCCGGCGGCGATCATCAGACCACCGGCCTCCGGCCGGCGGTGCCCTGCAGGGCCTCCCGCGCCCGGTCGCGCACGGCGGCCAGCTCGGGCGCCTCGCGCCGCCGCGGTCGCCCGACCCCCACCTCGAGCTCGGCGAGCACCCGTCCCGGCCGGGGCGAGAGCACCACCACCCGGTCGGCCAGCAGCACCGCCTCCTCCACGTCATGGGTCACGTGGACGACCGTGCGCGGCTCGGTCCGCAGCGCGTCTGCGAGCCAGTCCTGCATCTCCTCCCGGGTGAGCGCGTCGAGCGCGGCGAAGGGCTCGTCGAGGCAGAGCACGGGCCGTCCCGCGAGCAGGGTGCGCAAAAAGGCGACCCGCTGGCGCATCCCGCCCGACAGCTCGGCGGGCCGTGCCCGCTCGAAGCCGGAGAGCCCGAAGCGGGCGAACAGCGGGCGGGCGCGCCCGCGGGCCTCAACGGCGCCGAGACCCGCCACGCGCAGGGCGAGCGCGGCGTTGTCGAGGGCGGTGAGCCAGGGCAGGAGAAGGTCGCGCTGGAACATGAGGACGGCGGGCTCGGCCTCGACCTCGCCCGCGTCGGGAGGGCCCAGCCCGCAGACGAGCTCGAGCAGCGTCGACTTGCCGCAGCCGCTGGGGCCGAGGACGGCCACCACCTCGCCGGGCTCCGCCACGAGGCTCACGCCGGCGAGGGCGGCCACCGCGGGGAGCTTCCCCCGGCGTGGGTGGGACTTGTGGACGTCGCGCAGGCGGACGCCTGATGAGCTCGTCGTATCGCTCCCTCCGCAGGCATTACCCCACAGGTTCGAAGGGTCAGCGCGGGTCGTCCGCGGGCGGACGCCAAGCGCTATCTCAGCCGGCTCACCCGCCAGCCCCCCTGCTCACACTCCTGACCCCGCGGATGCTACCGCGCTCATACCACTTCCCCTACGCGCTCCGCGTGGGAGCCGAGCCCCGCGGCCACGCCCACGAGGCCGATCCCCGCGAGCTCGAGGAGCCCCGGCACCTGGCCGAGCACGACCGCCCCCACGAGGGCCGCGGAGGCGGGCAGGAGGGCGAGCAGGAGCGCGAAGCGGGCTCGGGGCAGGCGGGTCATCGCGAGCTGCTCGAGCGCGTAGGGCACGACGGAGGCCAGGACGCCCACCCCCAGGCACGCGGCGAGCAGCGCCGGGTGCGACCAGGCCGGGCCCGTCGTCCGGGCCAGGAACGGCGCGAGGACCACGGCGCCCGCGATCATCCCGACCGCGAGCCCGTCGCGGGGGCGGAGGGCGTGCTCGGCCGCCACGCGGTGGCCGAGCACGACGTAGCCCGCCCACAGCGCGCCGGCGCCAAGGGCGAGCGCGACCCCGGCGGGCGAGCCCTCGAGCCGCACTCCGGACAGCAGCCCGACCCCGAGCACGGCAAGGCCGAGCGCGAGCGCGTCGCGCTGCGTCCGCGAGCCCACCGCCGCGACGCTGACCGGCCCGATGAACTCGATCGCCACCGTGGTGCCGAGCGGCAGGCGGTCGATCGCGAGGTAGAAGACGAGGTTCATCGCCGCGAGCACGACGCCGAAGGCGGCAGCCAGACGCAGGCGCGAGGCCGTCCAGTCCCCCCGCCACGGCTGGCGCCAGGCCGCCAGCGCGCCCGCCGCGGCGAGTACCCGCAGCCACGCGACCCCGCCCGCGTCGACCCGCGCGAAGAGCAGGACGGCGAGCGCCGAGCCCACGTACTGCGTCAGCGCGCCGCCGACGAAGAGTAGCTCGGAGGGGATCCGCTCAGGCGACGAGGACCTCCGCCCCGCGCGCGGGCCCGAGCGTAATCCCCCCGCGGGGGCCGGGTGGCAGCGCGGTCACGACATCGGCCGCGTCAGGTCCTTGACGAACTCCTCGAGCTGGTTCGTGGTCCAGCACTCGTAGGCCTTGCAGTGGCGCTCGTAGGCGGAGATCACCGAGTCGCCGTAGTTCCAGTACAGCCGCGGCTCGGGGTTGAGCCAGAACGTCCGCCCCGCCGCCTGGGCGATCGCCGCGAAGGCCTCCTCGCGCGGAGGGCGGCCGTTCGTGCGCGCGTCGCCGAGGACGATCACCGTCGCGCGCGGATGCAGCTCGTCCTCCACGTCGGCGAGGAACTCCGTCCACACGCGCCCGTAGTCCGTGTAGCCCGAGATGTCGGCCACGCCCGCGTCGCGCGCGATCCGCTCCGACACGGTCCGGAAGTTCCGCTCCCGCTCAAAGACGTCGGTGACCTCCGACACCCGCTCGATGAACACGAACGAGCGCATCTTGCGGAAGGCGTCGTGGAGCGCGTGGAGCACCGAGAGGAAGAAGACCGACGCGCTCGTGACGCTCGTGGAGACGTCGCACAGGACGAAGATCTCCGGGCGCCGCGGCCGCCGCGGCTTGGTCTTCAGCACCACGGGCACGCCCCCGGTCTGCAGCGAGGCACGCATCGTGCGGCGCACGTCGACGTGCTCGTGGTGCTTGCGGCCGCGGGCCTCGTGGCCCTGCGTGGCCAGCCGGCGCTTGAGCTGGGCCACGACGCGGTGGACCGCGGCCAGATCCTGGAGCGGCCCGCTCGGCAGCGCGCGTTCGAGGTCGTTCAGCGGTCGGGCGGGCGGCAGCGCCTGCGTGCGCGCGATGAGGTCGCGCTCGAGCTCACGGCGCAGGTGGGCGTCGAAGCGCCGCAGCGACTCGCGGGGAAGACCGCGGTGGCGCGGATCGTCCTCGGGCAGCTCGGGCTGGGGCTCGGGGCGCAGGGCGAGCTGCCGACGTATTCGCTGCACGTCCACGCCGATCACCCCCGAGCCCTCGCCGCCGCGCCCGAAGGCGGCGATGGCGAGCCGCGCGAGGTCGCGCATAGCGCCGTCGGAGCCGTCGCGCAGGGCGGCGGCGACCTGGTGGCGGAGGGTGTCGAGGTTCAGCTCGTCGAGGTCGGCCTCTCCCGCGCCGTCCGAGAGCTCCGCGATGCCGCGACGGACCGCCTCGGCCTCGGGGGCGCGGAAGAAGAAGCGGTCGAAGACGAGCGCGAAGACGCGCTGGTCCTCGGGCGACTTGGCGAGCGTCGCGCCGAGCGCCGCGCGGAAGTCCTCCTGCCGCGTCCATCCGATCTGCGCGAGCGCCGCGAAGGCGTCGAGGAGCTCGGAGGTCCCGATCGCGACGCCCTCGCCCCGGAGCTCCTCCCCGAAGCCCAGGAGCGTGGAGTCAAAGCCCGGCCGGCTCACGCAGCTTCACGCCCACCCGCTCGGCGACGATGTCGAGGTCCGTGCGGTGCTTGACGATGACCGACATCGTCTCGTTGAACGTGACCTCGTCGATGTCGTCGGCCCCCAGGAGCAGGAGGGCACGCGCCCAGTCGATCGACTCGGCGACGGACGGTGGCTTCTTCAGGTCGAGCTCGCGCACCATCTGGACGACCTCCACGAGCCGGCGGGCGACGGCCTCGCCGAGCTCGGGGGCGTGGAGGCGGACGATCTCCAGCTCGTGCTCGGCGCTCGGGTAGTCGAGCCACAGGTACAGGCAGCGGCGCTTGAGCGCCTCGGTGAGCTCGCGCGTGTTGTTCGAAGTGAGCAGGACCACGGGCTGGGTCCGGGCGGCGATCAGGCCGAGCTCGGGCACGGTGATCTGGAAGTCCGAGAGCAGTTCGAGGAGCATCGCCTCGAACTCCTGGTCGGTCTTGTCGATCTCGTCGATGAGCAGGACGACGGGCTCCTCGGCGGAGATGGCCGTCATGAGCGGGCGGGCGAGCAGGAACTCCTCGCCGAAGATGTCGTCCTGCACGTCCTCCCACCCCGTCCCGGTCGCCTCGGCCTGGATGCGCAGGAGCTGCTTGCGGTAGTTCCACTCGTAGAGCGCCTTGGCCTCGTCGAGGCCCTCGTAGCACTGCAGGCGCACGAGGCGGCGGTCGAGGTAGCGGGCGAGGGCCTTGGCGAGCTCCGTCTTGCCCACCCCCGCCGGCCCCTCGACGAGGATGGGCTTGTCGAGCCGGGTGGCGAGGTAGGAGACGAGCGCGGTGGAGGCGCCCGGCAGGTAGCCCGTGGCGCGCAGGCCGTCGGCGACATCGGCGACGGACGAGGGCTGCGCGGGCATGGACGGCCCAGGATAGGATCCGGCCCCTGATCCTCCTGCTCGCCTTCGAACCCTCGATCGGGGGCTTCGTCGTGCTCCTTGTCGTGGGCTTCCTCATCGGCGGCTTCGGCCACCTCGTCGGCTCCAACGTGCTCGTCCTCGTGGGGATCGTCATCGTCTTCCTCGCCACCGTGCTGCTGCCGCTCCTGGTCTACGGCAACCCGTACTGACCGGCCTACCCTCCACAGTGCGATGAACACCCTCGGCATCGCCGTGCTCCTGGCGGGGATCACCCTCCTCGTGGCCGAGGCGCACGCGCCGACCGCCGGGGTGCTCGGAGCCGCGGGCGCAGTGGGACTGGGCGTCGGCGGGTGGCTGCTGCTCGATGCGGCGGGGGCCACCGTCGCCGTGGCCCTCGTCGTGAGCCTCACCGTCGCGATCGTCGCCCTGGCCGTCGTGCTCGTCGGCGCCCGCAAGGTCCTCCTCGCCCGCCGGATGCCCGCCCGCGGCGAGCTCGCCCGCCTCGTCGGGGAGACGGGCGACGTGCGCGCCTGGGAGGGCCGCCGTGGCCAGGTCCACCTCGGCGGGGCCCTGTGGCGCGCACGGCTCGAGCTCGGCGAGGAGGACCCGCCCGTCCCCGGGGAGCCCGTCGTGGTCGAGCGCGTCGAGGGCCTGACCCTGTCCGTCCGTAGTTGCGAGCCCTGGGAGACCGAATGACCGCCGTGCTCACCGTCGTGATCGTCCTTGTCGTGCTCGGCATCCTCCTCGCGGGGTCGTCCGTGCGCGTCCTGCGGGAGTACGAGCGCGGCGTCGTCTTCCGCCTCGGGCGGCTCGTGGCCCAGAAGGGGCCCGGGATCATCTTCCTCATCCCCGTGGTCGACCGGATGATCCGCGTCGGGCTGCGCACGGTGACCCTGAACATCCCGCCCCAGGAGGTCATCACCCGCGACAACGTCCCCGCCCGGGTGACCGCCGTGACCTACTTCCGCGTGGTCGACGCCAACCGCTCGGTGGTCGAGATCGAGGACTTCCTCGCCGCCACCTCCCAGATCGCCCAGACGACGCTGCGCTCCATCCTCGGCAAGGCCGAGCTCGACACCCTGCTGTCCGAGCGCGAGCGCCTCAACGAGGACCTCCAGAAGATCATCGACGACCAGACCGAGCCGTGGGGGATCAAGGTCACGACCGTCGAGATCAAGGACGTGGAGATCCCCGAGAACATGCAGCGCGCGATCGCCCGGCAGGCCGAGGCCGAGCGCGAGCGCCGCGCGAAGGTCATCAACGCCGAGGGCGAGTTCCAGGCCTCCGCGAAGCTCGCCGACGCGGCCGACGTGATGGCCCGCAACCCGACCACGCTCCAGCTCCGCTACCTGCAGACGCTGCTGGAGATCGGCGGTGGCACCAACTCCACGGTCGTCGTCCCGCTGCCGGTCGATCTCATCCGTCCCCTGCTCGGCGCAGTCGGCCCGCCCGCCCCCGAGGACGCCGAGCGCAAGCGCGCCGAGGCGGCCACGGAGGCCGAGGGGATCGAGCGCGCGGAGCCCGCGCCGACCCTCTAGCGCGCCCTGGGCGGCTTCGCGCCGTTCAGCCCTTCTTCACGGCGTCGAGGACCTCCTCGAGGCCCTCGCGCGCGTCGGCGAAGAGCATCATCGTCTTCTCCTCGTCGTAGAAGAGCGGGTTGTCGATCCCCGCGAAGCCGGGGGAGAGGGAGCGCTTGACGAAGACCACCCGCCGGGCGGCGCCCACGTCGAGGACGGGCATCCCCGAGATCGGGGTGTCGCCCTCCTCCTTGGCCTGCGGGTTGACCACGTCGTTGGCCCCGACCACGAGGACGAGGTCGGTGTCGGCGAAGTCGTCGTTGATGTCCTCGAGGTCGACGAGCTTGTCGTAGGGCACCTCGGCCTCGGCCATCAGCACGTTCATGTGCCCCGGCATGCGTCCCGCGACCGGATGGATCGCGAAGCGGACCGTCTTGCCCTGGGCCTCGAGCGCCTCCATCAGCCCCGAGAGCGCCTTCTGGGCCTGGGCCACCGCGAGCCCGTAGCCCGGCACGAAGATGATCGTCTCGGCGTCCGAGGTGAGCACGCTCGCGACGTCCTGGGCGCTGGCGGTGTGCACCGGCTTCTCCTCGCCGTCCTCCTCCTGCGTGGCGGCCTTCCCCCCGCCCGCGAGCGCCCCGAAGAGGATCTTCGGCAGCGAGCGCCCCAGTGAGGAGGACATGAGCTGGGTGAGGATCGTGCCCGAGGCGCCGACGAGCGCGCCCGCGATGATGAGCACGTAGTTCGAGAGCGCGAAGCCCGACGCGGCGGCGGCCAGGCCGGTGAACGCGTTGAGCAGGGAGATGACGATGGGCATGTCGGCCCCCCCGATCGGCATGACGAGCAGCACGCCGAGCACCGCGGCGAGGCCGAGCACGAGGGCGACCGCGACGGTGCCGACGGAGCCCGCGAGGACGAGGATCCCGAGCACCACGGCCGCGGCGAACACGAGCGCGTTGACGATCGCCTGGCCGGGGAAGCTCCTCAGGGCCGCGGGCCAGATGCCCTGGAGCTTCGAGAAGGCGACCACGCTGCCGGCGAACGAGACCGCGCCGATGAGGGCCGAGAAGAGGACCGCGAAGGTGAAGACGAAGAGCTGGGGTCCGCCCGTGAGGTCGTGGACGCGGTGGAACTCCGACAGGGCCACGAGCGCAGCCGCGCCGCCGCCGACGCCGTTGAACGCCGCGACCATCTGCGGCATGTTCGTCATGGCCACCCGCTCGGCGGAGACGTAGCCGACCACGGTGCCCGCGAAGATCCCCACGACGATCCAGAGGTAGTCATCGATCGCGCCCGTGAACAGCGTCGCGACGACCGCGACGAACATCCCGATCGCCGAGGTGATGTTCCCGATCGGCGCGGTCTCCGGGGAGCGCATGCGCCGGATGCCCACGACGAACAGGAGCGCGGCGACGATGTAGGCGACGGTGATCGCCGGCTGCACGCTCAGCGTCCCTGCTTGGGGCGGCCCGAGCGGCGGAACATGCCGAGCTGCCGGTGCGTCACGACGAAGCCGCCCACGACATTCGCCGTCCCGAAGGCCACCGCGATCGTGCCGAGCACCTTGGTCAGCGTGTCCCCGCTGACGCCGACGGCGATCATCGCGCCCACGAGCACCACGCCGTGGATGGCGTTCGTCGCCGACATGAGCGGCGTGTGCAGGAGGCTCGGGACGCGGGAGATGAGCTCGAAGCCGATCGCCACCGCGAGGCCGAGCACGGCGAGGTTGCCGAGCAGCGCCTGACCGCTCACTTCTCGCGCACCTCCCCGTCGTGGGCGAGCACGGCGCCGTCGGTGATCTCGTCGTCGAAGTCGAGGTGGAGCTCGCCCGCGTCGTCGATGAGGTGGGAGAGGATGCTCGCCATGTTGCGCGAGAGCAGGTGGCTGGCGTGGATGGGCATCGTGCTCGGGAGGTTGAGGGGGCCGTGGATGCGGACGTGCTCGTGGGTGACGACCTCGCCGGCCTCGGAGAGCTCGCAGTTGCCGCCCGCCTCCACGGCGAGGTCGAACAGGATCGCGCCGGGCTTCATGCGCGCCACCATCGCGGTGGTGACGAGGGTGGGGGCCTTCTTGCCGGGCACGAGGGCGGTGGTCAGCACGATGTCCATCTCGCCGAGGCGCTCGGTCATGAGCTCCTGGTCGCGCTTCTGCTTCTCCTCGTCCTGCCCGGACGCATAGCCGCCCTGCTGCTCCTGGGTCTCGGCCTCGTCGTCGTCGTCCATGGCGGCGGCGTGCTCGCGCTGCGCGGCCGCCATGGCGCGGCGGCGACCGAGATCCTCGGGGAGGCCGAGCAGGGCCTTGACGAAGACCTCGGTACGGCCGGGCTCGGGGACCTCCATCTCGGTCGTGTCGCCGTCGCCGCCGCTCGGGTCCGCGGCCTCGATGAACGTGGCCCCGAGTGAGCGCACCTGGTCGCCGACCTCGGGACGGATGTCGAAGGCCTCCACCTCGGCCCCGAGCCGGCGGGCGGTCGCGATCGCCTGGAGCCCCGCGACGCCGACGCCGAGGACCATGACCTTCGCCGCCTTCGTCGTCCCCGCGGCCGTGGTCATCATCGGCAGGTAGCGGCCCGCCGCCTCCGCCGCCATGAGCACGGCCTGGTAGCCCGCCACCGAGCTCATCGACGAGATCGCGTCCATCGCCTGCGCCGCGCCGGTGCGGGGAATGGCGGCCATCGAGAAGACCGTGACGTTGTGCCTGACGAGCTGCTCGAGGCGCTCACCCTGCTGGGTGGGGTCCAGGAAGCACACGAGCAGGCAGCCCGCGGGGAGGGCGTCGACCTCCTCCTCGCCCGGCGCCGCGACCTTGAGCACGACGTCGGCGTCAGCGACCGCGTCCTCCTCGGCGATGCGCGCCCCCGCCTTCGCGTAGGACTCGTCAGGGTAGGAGTCGCCACCGGCCCCGGCCTCCACGACCACCTCGTGCTCATCGGCGACGAGCTTGGCGACGGTGTCGGGTACGAGCGCGACGCGCCGCTCGCCCTCGGCCCGCTCCCTCGGCACCGCGATCCTCACGATTTCCGGGCATGCCCGGCCCGACGGGGCGCGAACCGCCCCGCGCTCAGGTCAGGAGCTCGACGCGGACGTCGAGGGTCCGATAGGTGTCGAGCGCACGGTGGTCGCGGGTGGCCAGGAGACATCCGTGCTCCGCGGCCGCCGCCCCGACCAGCGCGTCGTACACCGAGCCTCCGGCGATCCCGTTCGCTTCGAGTCCGGCCAGGAGGCCGGCCGCGGCGCGGGGGCCGAGAAATCGGCTGTGGGGGAAGTTGTGGGCCAGCAGTCGAGCCACCGTCGCCGGGGTCCGACGAGCGGGCGGCGGCAGGCGGGTCAGGACCGAGAAGGTCTCGAACGCGGCGTGGCCGGACAGGCCGAGCCGCTTGTCGCCGAGGACTGCGAACGTCTGGCGATGGTGCTCGTGGTCGGTGACCACGAGCGCGACCGCCACGCTCGTGTCCACGAGCAGATCGGGTGCGTCCCTACCTCTGGCCGGCATCGCGCAGCGACCGGACGAGGTCGTCTTCGATGCTCGTCTCGGACCCCGGGATCACGAGCCGTCCGTCGTGTTCATCGAGGGTCTCGTCGGCGGGGACGTCGACGCGGAGGCCGGTCCCCTCGGCGCGGACCTCGACGACCCCGGGGCGGAGACCCAGGCTGTCCCGCAGCGACTTCGGGATCACCAATCGCCCTGCCTTGTCGATGGTTGCTCTGATGCCTGGACGTTATCATCGAGCATGGATCGGGGGTCGGGTCTTCGGCAGAGGCAATGATTCGAGGCACCTCGATGGGTCTTCCGCGGTGCTCTTGCCTATGCCGAGGCGGGGCGGTCATGGCTGCCGAAGCAGCAGGCGGGCGAGCGACTCGTCCCACCACCGTTCGACCTGCTCGGGCGTCCAGCCGCGTTCTTCGGTCAGCACGCGGTAGACGTCGATGTTGCCCAGGGCCGCGAAGGCGTCGGCGGCCGCCGCGGGCGTGGTCTGCTCGGGGAAGGCGTCGGCCTCCCACGTCGCGAAGGTCTGGCGTCGGAGTTGGTCGCCGTGGGCACGACCCTCCTGGTAGGCGGCGTGGAGGTCGGGCTCGGAGCGTCCGGCGTCGCGCAGCAGGCTGATCACGTCACCGGCTAGCTCGAACAGTCGCCGGTCCGATGCGACCATGGCCGCGAGCTGGCCGGCGGGGTCACCGGACGCAGCGTCCAGGTCGGCGCTCGTGCGCGCGAGGTCGGCCGATGATCGTCGCCCTGCGCATCGCGCCGGAGAGCGCGCAGGGCGGCGAGGGTGGCTGGCGGATCCAGCGCCCCAGGGTCCCGCGCGAGATCCGCGCCGACTTCGCGCGAGTGGTCCTGACCGCGGCCGCCGCCTGGGCGGTCGGCGCCGGGCTCTTCCTGTCCGTCATCCCCTCCTACGCAGCGGATCTCTTGAAGACCGAGAACCTCGCCCTGCTTGGTGCGGTGACGGCGATCATCCTCGCGACCTCGTGCGTCGCGCAGGTGCTCGTCCGAAACGGCGCCCCGCCGGTCGAGGCCCAGGCCGGCGGCCTGGGCCTGCTCGCCCTCGGGCTGCTCGCGCTCGTCCTGGCCACTCCCCTGCACGTCGTGGCGCTGCTGATCATCGGGGCGGTGCTCGCCGGCGCGGGCCACGGCCTAGCCTTCCTCGCCGCGCAGGACAACCTCACCCGGATCGCGCCGGAGGAGCAGAGGGCCGAGGTGAGCGCGGCGTTCTACGTCTGCATCTACCTCGGCTACACGTACGGGACGCCCGACGCGGCGCGCTCGCCGCTGACCCTGGAGGAGCTGCGGCGGCTCGAGCAGGCCGTCGGGCTCGCCGACGAGGACGAGCCCGACCTGCGCCGGGCGGGCGAGGTGCTGGCGCCCCAGGCGGCGGACATGGTGGACGCCTGGCGGGCGATGCTGGCCGAGTTCCCGCACCTCGCGAGCTATTCGGCGAAGCCCGACGGAACGCCGAACCCCGAGTAATGCGGCGGCCTCGCATCCCCGCTTCAGCCGCTGGATCATCGACGCCCGCACCCGTCCCCGCGACCAGGCGTGGCTCGACCACCAGCAGGAGATCGGGCTGCGCCACACCCGCGCCAGGAAGGGGGCGGAGTCCGCGGAGCACATCCCGTTGCGCTACTTCCTCGCTTTCGTCGGTCCCGTCCTCGTCACCACCCGGGACTTCCTCGCGCACGCGGGACACAGCGCGGAGGAGGTCGATCGCATGCACGCCGCGTGGACCAAGACCGTGCTGCTCCACATGACCTGGGGACCCCGGCCGTACGTGCCGGGCGAAGACTGGTAACCGAGGAGGCCGGATGATCACCTGTTGCATCCCGTACACCATCGACCCGCACGAGAGCGAGGCCTTCGAGGACTACACCACACCTGCGTGCCCCGGTAGAAGGCTCCTCACGGAGGGAGCGAGCTCGGCGGCGAGCAGATCCTGTACGCGCCGCCAGGCGTCGTCGCGGGCTGCGCGCCGGAAGGTGTCGGTGCCTTCCCAGAAGAAGGCGTGCGGGGTGTCGGGGTAGACGACGAGCTCGTGGCGCACGTGGGCGGCGGTCAACGCGTCCTTCAGCTCGCGGCGCTGCTCGGCTCCGATGAGCTGATCTTCGTCGCCGACGACGAACAGCAACCGGCCTCCGTGGTCGGCGATGCCGGGGGTCAGGGTGATCGTCGGCTCGGGCCGACCCAACGGAATATCGGGGGAGGAGATCCAGCCGCCGTAGAGCACGGCGGTCGCTGCGAGGTCGAGTTGGGTCGCGGCCAGGTAGGCGATGTGACCGCCGAGGCTGAAGCCGACCATGCCGGTCTGGCCCGTCGCGTCCGGGCGCGAGGAGAGGTAGCGCATGGTGGCGCCGACGTCCTGCACTGCTTGGGCTCGGGTGAGTCGGCCTAGTAGCGCGAACCCCGTGGCGCGGCCGTCGTCGTCCTTGGTGAGCTCGGTTCCGCGGGCCGCCGCGCGGTGGTACAGCTCCGGCGCGACCGCGATGTAGCCCAGCTCGGCGATCCGGTCGGTGATGCCGCGGATCTCTGCGGTCACCCCGAACAGCTCGTGGGCGACGATGACCCCCGGATAGATGCCGGGTGCCGCGGGGCGGGCCAGGTAGGCGCCCATCACGGAGGACGCGTCATCGTCGTCCCCCGCGATCTCGATCTGCTCGCCGACGCTTGGCGTGCCGGCTCCTGTGGCTCCGGTCCAGGTCACGGGGTCGGGGTCGGGCTCGTGGCTTCGGGGAAGAAGGTGCGTCGCTCGCCGGCCCAGGCGCCGCGCGGCGAGAGCGCGCCGAGTCGCTCGAGATCGGCTGGGGTGAGGGCGAGGTCGGCGGCGGCGGCGTTCTCCTCGATCCGGGCGGGGTGCTTGGTGCCGGGGATCGGGACGACGTCCTCGCCCTGCGCGAGCAGCCACGCGAGCGCGACCTGGCCGGCGGTGGCGTCCTTTTCGGCGGCGAGACGACCGACCTCTTCGACGAGCTCGAGGTTGCGCTGGAAGTTCTCGCCCTGGAAACGGGGGTTGCTGCGCCGGAAGTCGTCGGGTGCGAAGTCCTCGGGCGAGCGCACCTGGCCGGTGAGAAAGCCCTGGCCGAGCGGCCCGTAGGGCACGAGGCCGATGCCCAGTCGACGGGCCGTGGGAAGGATCTCCTGCTCGATGTCGCGCTGCCACAGGGACCACTCGGTCTGCAGCGCGCTGATCGGGTGGGTCGCGGCCGCGCGCTCCAGCGAGTCGACGTTGGCCTCCGAGACGCCCAGATGCCGCACCTTGCCCTCGGCGACGAGCTCGGCCATCGCGCCGATCGACTCCTCCACCGGCACCTGCGGGTCGACGCGGTGCAGGTAGTACAGGTCGATGTGCTCGACGCCCAGATGCGCCAGCGACGCCTCGCAGCAGGCGCGGGCGTTCTCCGGGCTTCCGTCCACGTGGACGCCGTCCTCGTCGCGGACGATGCCGAACTTCGTCGCGACGGTGACCCGATCGCGGCGACCGGCCAGCGCGCGGCCCACGAGCCGCTCGTTGTGGCCGCGGCCGTAGGAGATCGCGGTGTCGATCAGGTTGACGCCGAGCTCGATCGCCCGACGGATCGTGGCGATCGACTCGGTCTCGTCGGCGGGGCCGTAGGCCTGGGACATGCCCATGCAACCCAGGCCCAGCGCCGACACGGTGAGGCCTTCGGGCCCAAGTGCTCGATCGTGCATGCCATCCATCCTGAGGGGCGGGCGGCCATAAGTCCAAGGCACGTTCGCGCTGGCATTCATCAGCGATTACTCTGAATCGCTTGGAGTTGCGTCAGCTGACCTACCTCGATGCCATCGTTCGCCACGGGGGATTCACCCGCGCCGCCGAGCACCTGCACGTCGCCCAACCCGCGATCTCCGCCCAGATCCGTCGGCTTGAGGCCGAGCTCGACGTCACGCTGCTGGCACGTACGACGCGCCGCGTGAGCCTCACGCACGCGGGCGAGCTCTTCTGGACCCGAGCGCGCCGCATCCTCGACGAGCTCGACGCCGCCCGCGCCGACCTCGACCAACTCGCCGTGGTGTTGCGCGGACGGGTCCGCATCGGCGCCATCCAGGCCCTCGCCCCGTTCGACCTGCCCGGCGCCCTGGCCGCGTTCCACACCCGCTACCCCGGCGTCGAGCTGACCTTGCGCTCGGGCCGGCTGCGGCAGCTACTCGATGGCCTCGACGCCGACGAGCTCGACCTCGCGCTCGGCCCACTCCCCGCCGAGGTGCCCGCCCGCTTCGCCACCCATCGCCTCTTCAGCGAGGAGCTCGTCGTCCTGACCGCCCCCGGCCATCCGCTGGCGCGTCGCCGCACCCTGACCCTGGGCCTCCTCCGCGATGAGCCCTTCGTCTGCCTCCCGGCCAACAGCGGCCTGCGCAGGATCCTCGACGACGCCGCCGGCACCGAAGGATTCGCGCCGCGCGTCCCCTTCGAGGCCACCAGCGTGGATCGCATCCGCGATCTCGTCAGCCACGGACTCGGCGTCGCCCTCCTGGCCCGCTCCGTGGCGGAAGGGCCCGGACGACCCGTGGCCATCCACCCGGTCGCGCCGAACCCCGTCCAGCGGCCGGTCGGACTGATCCACCACTCGGGACGGCGGCTCACGCCCGCAGCCGACGCGTGCCGAGAGCTTCTCGCCACGTGGCCGGCCCGGGTCGGTTGAGGCCAGCGCGGGCGGGTGGGAGTGCAAGCCGATGAGCTTCCGGCTGGACGGAGTATCGGCAAGGGTCTTACGCCCGGATGATGCTCGTGATGCGCTAGGCTCGCATCATGCGCACCACCATCAACGTCGACGACCACCTCCTGGCCGGCGCCAGACGGCGCGCGCGGGAGCGTGGACGGACGCTCGGCGAGGTCGTCGAGGACGCGCTGCGGCGTGAGCTGTCGGCTCCGATCCGGGCTCCGGCGGGAGACGTTCCGGTGTTCCGTGACGGGGGTGGGGTCCGGCCCGGCGTCGACGTCACCTCGAACCGGGCGCTCCAAGAGGCGCTGGACGCGGAGCGGGATCTGCCCGAGCTGCGGTGAAGCTGCTCGACGTCAACGTGGTTCTGGGTGCCCACCGCGACGACCACCCGCAGTTCGAGCCGGCGCGACGCTCGCTGGACGGCCTGCTGCGGTCCGGCGAGCACTTCTCGGTGCCCGACCTCGTCGCCGGCTCCTTCGTCCGGCTGGCGACGAACCGCAGGATCTTCCTCGTCCCGACCCCCGCCGAGGACGCCTTCGCCTACCTCCGGGCGCTGCGGGACCACCCCGCGCACCTCCTCCTGTCACCTGGGCCCGGTCACCTCGACCTATTCGACCGACTCTGCCGCGCCGCGGACGCGACAGGCGATCTTGCGCCCGCTGCTCAACTCGCGGCCATCGCCGTCGAGCACGGCGCGGAGATCGTGTCCTTCGACCGCGACTTCGCGCGCTTCGACGACCTGCGCTGGTCGCGGCCGTGAGCCTTGGCTCGCGGTGAAGGAGCCTCGGCCCTGGTCAGCATCGACACCAAGAAAAAGGAGCTCGTCGGCGAGTTCAAGGAACCCGGGGCCGCGAGTGGCACCCCCACGGCCGGGCGCCCGCGGTCAACACCTATGACTTCCCCAGCATGGCCGAGGGTAAGGCGATCCGGGACACTGCGCTTCTCGAGCCCGATCGCGCGGACTCACCAGATGACGTCCACGTCGTAGGCCCCGAACGCGGCGTCGGAACGGACCAGCGGGACGCCCTCCGCCTGCGCCTGGGCGACCAGCATGCGGTCGAACGGATCCGCCTGATGCCTGGGCAGGGGCGCGGCGCTCAGCGCGTGACGCTCGGTGATCGCCAGAAGCTGCACGTCCGAGGCCAGGTGCAGGTCGCGGGCGAGCACCTCACGAAGGCCCAGAACGAGGCTGCCGCCGGCGACCTGAGGGACGCGCTGCAGTGGGGCTTCGCGAGCTTGGAAGCCGCGATCGATGCCTTGGCCGCGGCTCGAGGCATGGCGAGCGACGAGAAGCACTGGAAACGCACGCAGGCCGCGAGCAGTCTTTCATGCGACGGGCGTACTGCCCACTGATCTCTCCGACCTTCATCGGTCTCTGAATGAGACATGTAAGGCCGTCTTCTACGACGGCGAAGACCTTGATCCCGCTGAGGTCTCCATCGAGGACGTCCTGTCGGACGTCGAAGGGGCCGTGGTGGCGGCGGAGGCGGAGGCCACATGACGACGGTGGCGCGAAAGTGGAGGGAACCGGCTCCCGTGCGAGGGGCGCTCGGAGATCGACGTCGCCGAGGCCGACGTCTGGACCGATCGACTGCGATCCGATCGCGTTCGTGCGGCCCGTAATCAGCCTTTGGAGCTGGCCGCGATCACGGCAACTGTCGAGGCCTCCAGCCGAGACGTTGGGGCGCGTGCTCTCATCCTCTCGGGCTCCACGGCGCGTGCACGGCGAACGCGAGTGAGTGACCTGGATTACCACGTCATCGGGGGCCGGCCGGAGATGGGGTCCGCCGCGGAGGACGTCGACCTCTACTGCGACGACGCCGAGACCTTCATGGCGAAGCTGCGATCCGGCGACGACCTCGTGCACTGGTCCGTCTGGTATGGCTGCGTGCTGTTCGATGACGGCGTCGTCCAGAGCGCTGCCACCCACATCGCCCACCACGGTTGGTGGCCTGACGCGAACCGCAAGGTGCGACAGGCGCAGAGGGCGCTGAGCTTCACGGAAGGGATCGTCGACAGTGGGGACAGGGAAGCGGTGCTCGAGCAGGTACGCGGGATCCTCTCCTTGACCGCCCGCTGGCTGCTTCTCGCGCACGATGTCTTCCCACTGTCCCGAGACGAGCTCTCCGACCACCAAGGACGCCGTCGCCCGGGCGTGTGGCGCCGGCACCGACCGCCTCGATCCGACGCGCTCGGCGGAGCTCGCCGCGAGCTTTCAGACGATCATCGCCATGGGCCACGAAGAACACCCCGCTCGTGCGGGCAAGCGCAGCAAGGCGCACAACCTGCTGGTGCGCCTGGAGCGCTACGAGCCGGACGTGCTGCGCTTCGCTCACGTCTTCCGCGTGCCGTTCGGAAACCACCAGGTCGAGCAGGACATCCGCATGGTCAAACTCCAACAGAAGATCTCCGGCTGCTGGCGCACCGGCCAAGGCGCGGGCCAGCGGGCCTCGTCGCCGGCCAGATCGAGCGCGCTGATCTCCGCCGACTGCGTGAGCAGGGCCCGAGCTCGTGTGTGCAGGCGTTCGGCCCGAACGTGCGGCTCATTATCCCGATGAGGTGGTCCGCAGCCCCGTGGCGCGCTCGGCGGCACCCGCGCCGTCGACGACCGCGGCGACGACTTCTGCCGCGACCAGGCCGCGTGGTCGGGCCATGAAGAGCGGACTGAAGCGGAGCTCCAGATACGCCAGCCCTCGGCGGCGGCGTCCTCGACGGCTTCGGCGGCCACGCGCGCGCAGGCGGGGAGATCGGCCAGCGCCCGCACCGCGTGGTCGTTGCCGCGCAGGTAGTCGACGAGCGTCGCCACTTGTCCCGGCACCTGGATCAGACGGCGTGCCGCGTCGACCTCGCGGGGGCCGTCGTGCCGATGGTGCTCGGTGAGCTCCGCGACCGTCTCGGGCCGGAAGGACCCTTCGAGGTGACGATGGAGATCGATGAGCGGCAGACCCATGGGCGTTGCGGTCGGTCCTCCCCCGACGGGGCGTCGGAGGCAACACGGCGATCGGGGGCAACGGTGGGTCGAGCATGCGCCGATGGCCTCTCGGGGCGACCGGCGGGACCGCCTCACGCTGACGGAGCTCCATCGGCGCTTGTGACCAGGCCGTCAAGCGTACGCACTATGTGGTCAGCATTATATATCACACTTGAGGTAGAGTGCATGCATGCCCTCGCTCCTCCAGATCAGAAACCTCCCAGACGACATACGCCGCATGTTGAAGGCCCGCGCCGCAGCTCGCGGCGAATCGCTCAATACCTACCTGCTCGACCTCATCGCGCGAGACGTGGCGCGCCCGACGGTCAAGGAGGTCATGGACCGGGCGGCGCGGCGGTCCGAGCGGGCAAGTGCGTCGGCCGTCGATCTGCTCGAGACAGCCCATCGCGAGCGCGAGGATCAGCTCCAAGCCCGGGAGCGTCCGTGATCGTCGTCGACTGCGCGGCGGTGGTCGACGCCCTGACCGCAGTCGACGGGACCGACGATCTTCGAGCCCTACTGGCGGGTGAGGAGCTCTGCGCGCCGACGCTCCTGGACTTCGAGGTCGTATCCGCTCTGCGCGGCCTGACCCTCGGTGGGCACCTCACCGCCGCGAGGGCCGAGGACGCTCTGACCGACTTCGACGACCTGGAGATCCGGCGCTGGCCGTCAGGGGACGCCCTCCGGCGCCGGGCCTTCGGACTGCGCGACAACGTGTCGGCCTACGACGCCGCATACGTCGTGCTCGCCGAAGCCCTCGACTGCTCGCTGGTGACTCGCGACGTCCGGCTCGCGAAGTCGAGCGGACACCTGATCTCCATCGACCTCCGCTGAGCCGCGCGCGCCAGCTCCGAGGATCCGCCGGGCCGGTCTCATGCGCGACCGGTTGCACGAGCAGCGGTGGGGCGACCGCGGTGAGGACGACCGCCGATGAGCGCGAGGAGCAGCGTGGCGCGCTGACCGGTCATGAGCTCCGCGACCGTCGGAGATCCGCGTCGGCGAGCATGAGTCCGAGGCTAGGCCTCGGATGCTTCAACACGGCTTTGAGCGTCAGAGGCCGACGGTCTGCGGTGACGGCCAACGAAAACGAGTCGAGCCCGAAAAGCTGCACGAGCTCGTCATCGAGGCGTGGCGTCGGACCGTCCCCAAGCGCACCGTCGCCCGGTTCGTCCAGGGCGCTCAGGACGGAGCAGGGTCCACTCAGGGCTGGTGCGCCCCACCGCCGACCCGTGAGCCATGGCATGCCCGCCCAGCGCGGAGACGGTGGCACGGGGGGCGTCGTCTGTCGCGCGCGATCCATGTCTGGGTATGGGTTCTCTCGAACGTGAGGTAGCGCGACGTGGAACGAGAGGAGACGAGATGAGCCAACGCGAGAGATACCAAGAAGGCGTTCCGTGCTGGGTGGAGACCCTGCAACCAGATCCGCGGGCGGCGATGGACTTCTACGGGCCGCTGTTCGGGTGGGAGTTCGACGGGCCGGGTCCGACGCCCGGCGATGTGGCGGACGAGTACTTCGTCGCGCGGGTCGATGGCCGCGATGTCGCCGGGATCGGCTCGCTTCCTGACGTGGGAGGACCGCCCGTGGCGTCGTGGGCCACCTACGTCCGGGTCGACAGCGCCGATGCCGCCGTCGAGCGCGCGCTGGCCGCCGGTGGCAGCCTGCTCATCGGTCCGCTCGACGCGCTCCCCGCCGGCCGTCTCGCTGTGCTCATGGATCCGGTGGGCGCGGCGGTAGGCGTGTGGGAGGCGCGTGCGCGCGAGGGCGCGCAGCTCGTCAACGAGCCCGGGACGTGGACGATGAGCTCGCTTCACACCACCGACTCCGGGAGCGCGGCCGCGTTCTACGGTTCGGTGTTCGGCTGGCAGCCTGAGTCTTCTGGTCCCCCCGGAGCCCAGATGACGCTGTGGCGGCTGCCCGGCCACGTGGGCGGAGAGCCACAGCAGCCGGTTCCTCGCGACGTCGTTGCCGTGATGGCGCCCACCGGCGACGCGGCCGCGGCGGTGCCGCCGCACTGGAACGTCAATCTGCGCGTCGAGGACGCCGATGCCACGGTCGAGCACGCTGCCGGCCTTGGCGCCACGGTCATCGTGCCCCCGCAAGACACGCCCGGCTTCAGAAGCGCCGCCGTGGCCGATCCCCAGGGCGCGGTCTTCTCGATCAGTCAGCCGACCGCCGGGGGGTAGATGGCCTCATCAAGAGGCGCGGGCGATACCGGCTGATACTTCTAGCCGGCGGCGCCGTCACGGGCCGATGATCTCGGCAGCCAGATCGCCTTGTTCCATTCCGTCCTCGGCGCACGCCTCGGGCAGGACGCCGCGGAGCGGCTGCGTGCCGCCGGCCATGCCGTCGAGGTGGTCGACCAGTACGAGGGACGCGTCTTCGATGACTACAGCGACGCCGCCACGTACGCGGAGAGCCTCGGCTACCCGGCGTTTATGGAGCGTGCGGCGGCAGCAGTCGAGCACCTGCCCGACGGCTTCATCGCCGCCGGCTTCTCCAACGGCGGCGGCATGTCGGAGTACGTCGCCACCCGCCGCGACGTCGCCGGCGTGCTCATGCTCTCCGGCGCCCTCCCGCTCTAGATGCTCGGCGCCGAGACCTGGCCGGCCGGTGTGCCCGCGCAGATCCACCAGACCCTCGGCGACCCCATGCGCCGGCAGGAGTGGATCGATGCCGTGGTCGCGTCGATCCGCGCCGCCGAGGCCCCGCTCGAGGTCTTCGACTACCCGGGCGAAGGCCACCTTCACCGACGCGTCGCTCTCCGACGAGTACGACCCGGAGGCCGCGGCGCTGCTCTTGGGAGCGCGTCCTCACGTTCTGCGCCAGGGTCGGCCAATGAGCGCGGTCGGGCTGCACCACGTCGTCGCGGGCTCCGGCCCGCCGCTCCTGCTGCTGCACGGCTTCCCACAGACGCACTGTGCTGGGACGCCGTGACCGAGCGCCTCGCTGGCGAGTTCATGGTCGTCTGCCCGGATCTGCGCGGCTACGGCGAGAGCCCGAAGTCCGGCTCAGACTTCAGCAAGCGGACCATGGGCGCCGACGTCCTCGCGTTGATGCACCAGCTGGGCTACGAGCGCTTCGCCGTGGCCGGGCACGACCGCGGCGCGCTCGTCGGCCAGCGCCTCGCGCTCGAGCATCCGGAGGCGGTCAGTCACCTTGCGGTGCTCGACAACGTGCCCGTCCTGGACATGTGGGAGTCGATCGGGGCGGACGCCGCGGTCGGGGCCTACCACCTGTTCTTCCTCGCCCAGCCGTCGGACCTGCCCGAGCGCCTCCTCGCGGGCTCGCCGGAGGCGTTCGTCGACTCGTTCCTCGACGGCTGGACCACCGTCGGGGGTGCGATCTCCGACGAGGCCCGCGCCGCCTACCACCGCACGTTCTCGTGTCCGGAGGACATCCGCGCGGTGTGCGAGGACTACCGGGCCGGGGCGACCGTCGACCTCGAGCACGACCGCGCCGACGGGGAGGCCGGGCGCCGCATCGCGGCTCCGCTGCTGGTCCTCTGGCAGGAGCCCGGCGGCGCCGCCCCGCCGTTCGACCCGCTCGCGATCTGGCGAGGCTGGGCGGACGACGTCACGGGGCGCGGGCTCGACTGCGGGCACTTCCTGCCCGAGGAACGGCCCGACGAGGTGGCGGCCGCGCTGCGCGAGCTGCTCGCCCGACCAGCCGCAGACGCGCCTGAAGCTCAGACGCCGGCGAACCCGGCGAGGAGTCGCCAGGTCTCCTCGGGCGCCTCCTCGGGCGCGAAGTGGCCGGCGCCCGGGACGATCCCCTGCTCGACGTGGGCGACGCCGGCGGCGCGGAAGCCGGCGACGTAGGCGTCGATGTCGCCACTCTCGTGCTCGCCGCGGAGGTAGAGCAGAGGGGTGGTCGTCTCGTGCCCAAGCGTCTCGCCGTTCTCCGCGGCGTCCCGCGGGAAGGTGCGATACCAGTCGAAGCCGGCCGTCAGCGCGCTCGCGCGCGAGTAGGCCTCGACGTAGGCCGCGCGCGCCTCGGCGCCGACCTTCGCGGGGTCTGCGCACAGCACCTCGTAGAAGAAGGCGAAGTACTCCGCCTGACGGCCCTGCACGAGCCGCTCGGGCAGCTCGGGGATCGAGTGGAACGCGAAGTGCCAGATGTACGGGTTGCGCAGCACCTCGTCCCAGGGGTCGACCCCGGGTACGACCACGTCCATGATCACGACCCGCGCGACGTCGGAGTAGGCGCGCAGGTAGGAGTAAGCGACCATCCCCCCGGCGTCGTGCCCGACGAGGGTGACGCTGTCCAGGGCCAGGGCGCCGATCACCGAGCGCACGACCCGCGCGAGCTCGCGCTTGGAGCCGTCCGTCGCCGCGCCGGTCGATTTCCCGACCCCGGGCAGGTCCAGCGCGATCGCCCGCACCTGCTCGCCCGCCCGCTCCATGACGGGGAGCCAGGAGCGCCACGATTCGGGCCACCCGTGCAGGAACACGACCGGCGCGGCCGCCGGATCGCCCGCCTCGACGACGTGGACGGACGAACCGTCCACGTACACCTGGCAGATGGCGGAGACCGGCGGGCATCTACTCCGCGAGCCCCTTCTCGCGCAGCTCGCGCCGGGCGGCGTCGGACTTCGCGAGTCCCTCGAGGCCCATGCCCCGTAGCACGCCGTCCGTCTTGGCGAACTGGATCTCCGCGTAGTCCACGACCTGGACCTGGTTGCCCCAGGGGTCACGGAAGGTAAGCCCGCCGCCGGGCTCCGGGGTGATCCCCGCCTCCGACAACCCGGCGCGGACCGTGTCGGGGTCGTCGACCACGAGCCCGAAGTGGCGCTCGTCGTCCGGCGGCTGCGTGCGCCCGGCGGAGAGCGCGATGAACTGATCGCCCGCGTCGAGGAAGGCCATCCGGTCGCCGATCCGCCCCCGCAGCTCGAGCTCGAACAACCGCCCGTAGAACGTGAGTGCGTCGTCGAGGTCGCCCACCTCGAGCGCCACGTGGTTGATGCCGACGAACCGCGCCATCACGCGACGTGGCCGAGGTCCAGGTCCATCATCGGGCTCTTTCCCCGGCGGGTGGACCGCCATTCATCACCGATCATGGTCCTTGGGGGGGTCCCGGCGCATCGTGATCGACTCCGAGGCGGTGCGCGAGCACACTCGATACGTGCTCGCGCGGCTCCCCCTCGTCGTCTTCGTCCTGCTGTGGAGCTCCGGCTACGTCGTCGGGGCGCTCGGGGTCGAGGTGGCCACGCCCCTCGCCCTGCTCACGGTGCGCTTCGCGATCGCGCTCGTGCTCGCCGTGCCCCTCGCCCTCCGCGTCCCCGGATGGCGCGAGGCGCCGTTCGGGCGCCTGGCCGTCGTCGGCCTCCTGCTCCAGGGCGTCCAGTTCGCCGGGGTCTACGGCGGGCTGTCGCTCGGGGTCCCCGCGGCGATCTCCGCCCTCGTCGTGCTCGGCCTCGCGCCGGTCGTGACCACGGCCCTCGTCGCGCTGAGCGGTATGGAGCGGCCGACGGGCCGGATCTGGGCGCTGCTCGCGCTCGGCGTGGCGGGCGTGGCGCTGAGCGTGGCGCCGGATCTCGGGGGCGCGCAGGTGGGGGCGGGGGTGGGGCTCACCGTCCTCGGGATGCTGGGGCTGGCGGGCGGCACGGTCCTCCAGAAGCGCTGGGTCGGGGAGGCGGACCCGCGCGTGGCCGTCGCGACGCAGATCGTCGCCGCCACGGCGGTGCTCGCCCCCGTGGCCGTGGTGACCGGTCAACTCCATGTGGACCCCTCGGTCCAGCTCGGCTGGACCGTCGCCTGGCTGGCGTGGCCACTGTCGATCGGGGCGACGATCCTGTTCGTGCGGCTGCTCGCCCGCTACGCCGCGAGCACCACGTCGACGCTCCTGCTCGTCGTCCCCGCGGTCACCGCCGTCGAGTCCGCGCTCGTCCTCGGAGAGCGGTTGCATCCGCTCTCGCTCGTGGGCATGGCCGTGACGGTGGCGGCGGTCGCGGCCGTCGTGCGCGAGCCCGATCGGCCGTCGGCCCCGGTTTCCGCCGCTTCGACCCGCTGACCGGCTGTCGCTCAGCACCCGGGCGCTCTGGCTTGTGGGCAGGATCGACGCGTCGACTCCCGTCCAGTGGGTGCGCAGCGTCGGGATGGCCACGACGAGCAGCACGGCCGCGGTGGCGATCGCGATGAGCCCCGGCCGCCGCAGGACGCGGTGCGTCAGTCGATACCAGCGGCCCTCGTGGAGGGGACCGCGCATGTGTCGCCCGATCCGGGGCCTCCGAGACGCAGGATCGGAAACGCGCGCAGATGGCGCTCGACCAGCCGCGACTCCCGCTCGGAGCGCAGTCCCTGCAGGATCTCGGTCAGGATCACGTCGGTGAGCGCGACCGGCTCGCCCGCCTCGATCAACTCCACGTAGCGTCGCGCCCGCGGCGTGGGGGCGTCGTTGAGCCTGGACCGGTAGGGCAGAAGATCAGGCCGCTTGCCACGGGTCGATCAAGGTGATCCCGGTGCTCTGGAAGTCTGTGCCGTTGCGGGTGGCGAGGGCGGCGCTGTGCGTACGGCAGATCGACGCGATCTGCGCGTCGAACCCGTCGATCGGCAGGCCGATACTGTCGCGACCGCTCACGATCGAGGCGTACGCCGCCGCCGCGCTGACATCGAAGGGTAAGACCTGGTCCTCGAAGGCCGCGAAGACGTCCTCCGCGGTCGTCCGCAAGAGCTCCTTGCGGCGGCCGTCCGGGAGTCGCTCGATGCCGTAGCGGATCTCGGCGATGGTGATCGACGTCGTGTACAGCTCGTGCCCGCCGCGAGCGCGCACCCAGTCCCGTACCGCTGTGGCGGGGGACGGTCGCATGAGCTCGGAGGCGACGTTGGTGTCGACGACGATCACGGCAGGAGATCGGCGGCCCTCACCGGCGACCGTCGCGGCGGCAGATCGAGCTCGGCTCCGTCGATCTCACCGAAGCGCTCGAGGATGGTGGGGAACAGGCCCCTGGAGCGTCGGGGGTCGCTGACGGCGTCCACGAGGATGGAGCGAACCTCGGACTCCATCGACCGCCCGTGACTCGCCGCCCGCCTGCGTAGCCGCTCCTTCACATCATCGTCCAGGTTCCGGATACTGAGCGCCGCCATCTCGATCACCTTCGGTTGGAGTGCTATCAACGCTAGCAGGAGGGAGGGCCAACGTCGCCGCGGCCGACCAGGCGGAGACGTCGATGGTTGACGCATCGCTGGGTGCTCTCCCGATTCCTCTGCCCGTGAGCTGGCCCGTGCGCGTCAGCCGCAGTTCGGCCAGGCGGCGCCCTTCGTCCGCTTCCACAGGACCGCCGCCCGGCGATCCTGCTCGGCCTCCGACGCGTCGGCCGGATCCCCCCGGCCTCCGAGCGCCCGCCACGTGGTGCGCCGGAACTGGTACTTGCCGCGGTAGCGGCCGTCGCCGGAGATCGCGTGCGGGTCACCGCCCGATTCGCACTGCGCGATCCGCTCGAGGCGGTTGCGCAGCGCGACCTGCGCCGCGGTCACGTCCTGGGTGAGCCCGAGTGCGCGGGCGGTGGCGGGCCCGACGATGCCGTCGGCCACGAGCCCGCGGCGGCGCTGGAAGCGCTTGACGGCGCGGGCGGTCTGAGGCCCCCAGATCCCGTCGGCGGGGATGTGCAGCGCGCGCTGGACCGCGCGGACGGTGAGCCCGCGCACGACGATGTGGCGCCGATGGCGGGGCTGCGCGTCCGCGGAGGCCGCCGCGACGGCGAGGCCCGCCGCGAAGGCGAGGGCGACGACGGCCGCGATGACGCACACGGTGCGCAGGGGACGGGCTATGGGGGACGACAACCGACTCTCCTTCGGGATCAGCAGCCTGCGAGGTGAGCTGTCGGGCTCGCGCGTGAAGGACGCGCTACGCAGCCATGGCTGCGATTCGCCCCGTGCGGCCCGGATGTCCTCCGGTCCGCGGGTGGGTCCCCCGCTCCCCGCCGCCGGAGCGGTCGGGGATTCGGCTGTTCTGTGTCTGGGCTAAGGCGCGGGAGGCTAGTGGTCCTCCGCGCGGGGCATGGGCTCGGTCTCCCGGTCCCAGCGGCGTGCGCCCGGCCTGCGGGCCGGTTCGGGAGCGGGTTGCGGCTGCGTCACCGCGGTCGGGAGCTCGGGCTCGGGGCGGTGCACGGCGCGGATCCGCAGCCCCGCGGAGACGAGCGCCGCGGCGGCTGCGAAGGCGAACACGAAGCCCCACTGGAGGCCGACCGCGCGGACCCCGTCGGCCGACGGCTTGTCGAACGCGCGCCAGACGAGGAGCACGGTGACCCACGCCCCCGCGGCGAGGATCACGCTGCCGTCGCCGCCCGGCAGGTGGAACGCCCGGCGCTCGGCCCGGGCCACCAGGAGCCCGAGCACGGCCGACGCGACGAGGAGCACCGCCGCCTCCACCCACGAGAAGTCCCCGAAGGCGGTGAGCTTCTGGGTGGAGAGGCCGCTCTTCGCCGTCTGCACGGTGATCTGATACCAGGGCAGGAACAGCGTGACCACGAGACCGAGGGCGGCGGCCGCGGCCGTCTGGTGGTCACCGGGCATCGCGCGCCACGCGCGGGCCATGCGGCCCATCAGGTCCGGGCGTCCCGCACAGCGCCCACGCTAGAGGATGGGGATGTCCTCGACCTCGGGTGGCGGCTCGTGCTGCTCCTCCAGCCGCGCGAGGCCGAGGTCGAGCAGTGCCCGCAGCACGAGCAGCAGCTCGCGCAGCGCGGCCACGAGGCGCTTCCACAGCTCGGCGGGGATCGCCGACCTCAGCTTCTCCGCGAGGTCGACGAGCGCGGAGAGCTCCGATCCTGCCATGCCCTCCGGGCTCTGCGGCGCCGACGCCCAGCCCGCCGGGGGCGGGCGGCGCCCGGCAACCGCCGCGGCCTCGCGCGCGAGCCTGCGCGCCGCGTCCTGGGCGCCCGCGAGCTGCTCGCGCAGCGCCTCGAGCTCGGGGTCAGCCGCGCGCATGGAAGGAGACCTCCAGCCTCCCCTCCGCGAAGGAGGCGTCGCCTGCGCGCGCGCCCGCGAGGGCGGGTGGCAGCATGATCGTCCGCGCCCGCCCGTCCACCCGCACGACAAGCTCCGCGCCTCGCTTGCGCAGTGCGATGTCGCCCTTGCGGGCCAGGGGGAGCGCGAGGCGCAGGGTGCCCCCGCCGGCGCCGTCGACCTCGAGCTCCTGGCCCACCGGCGCGGAGAGCACGCCCGCCGGGTCTGTCCCCTCCCACACGGCATCGGCGAGGCGGCCGAGCATCGCGGTCCCCGTGACCTCCCGCTCGAAGTAGGGCGCGCGCAGCACCGGCACGGGCGCGAAGGAGTCCTCCACGAGCGCGAGCATCTCGCCCTGGCGCTCGCGCCAGGCGCCGAAGTACGCGTCCGCTTCGGGGGGGAACACGCGGTTGACCACCACCGCGTCGGTGAGGAAGCCGTAGAGGTTCAGGTAGGTGAACGTCCGCATGGCCTCCCCGATGACCATCCTGTCCGGATTGAGCACGAGCCGGATGGAAGTCCGCTCGCGGTCGCGCAGGATCCCGTTCATCGCGATGAGGCTCTCCGAGAGGCGTCGCACGTCGGCGAACACTCCCGAGGTGGGGACGGGCACGTCGAACAGCGCCCGCGCGATGGGCCGGGCGGCGGCGAGGATCTCCCCCTCGGCGGGGAACACGCGATCGAGCCACCAGCGGGCGACATCGGGGAAGGAGAGCAGCCGGAGCGTCTCGCCCGTGGGCGCGCAGTCCACCACGATCACGTCCCACCCGCCGGCCGCGTGGGCGGCCTGGAGCTCGAGCAGGGCGAACAGCTCGTCGAGACCGGGCGGGACGGTCAGCTCCTGCGCCGAGAGCCGGTCGACTCCCCGCTCCATGAGCAGCTCACCCAGCCACGCCTGCACGGCGCTCCAGTGGCGCTCGAGCTCGCGCTGGACCTCGATCTGCTGGGCCCAGAGCCCGGGCGCGACCTCGCCCGGCGTGGCGAGGACCTCGGTCTCGAGCGAGTCGGCGAGGGAGTGCGCCGGGTCCGTGGAGAGGACGAGCGTCCGCGCCCCCCGCTCGGCGCAGCGCAGCGCGGTGCAGGCGGCGACGGAGGTCTTGCCCACCCCGCCCTTGCCCGTGAACAGGAGGGTCCGCGTCACCGGACGGCGAGCGGGGTCTCGACCCGCACGGCGTTGCCCGCGACGTCGCGCGCGAAGAGCACGAGGGTGAAGTCGCCCCGTCCCGGCGCGGTCCAGGGGTACGCGTGGGCTCCGCGCCCGACCACCGCGCTCGTGCCGAACACGGCGACGCCGTGGCGCCGGACCTCCAGGCCCACCCGCGAGACCTTCGAGACCGTGAAGCGCAGTAGGCCCCGGCGCCGGGCCGGGACGCGGGAGGTCACGCCGGCGAGCCGCGGCGGCTCGGCGAGGTAGCGGGTGAAGCGGTCTGCCTCCGCGCAGTAGCCCGCGTGCCGCGTGCGGGAGCACAGGCCACGCAGGAAGTCGCGCAGCAGCACGTGGTAGTCCAGCGTCGACTCGGATGCCAACCCGCCCGCCTCATAGAGCGACCATGCACCCGTGTCGGCACGGGGGAGGAACGCGCGCGCCTCGCGCTCGCCCGCCGTGGCGAGCGCCGCGGCCTGCTTCCCGCCGCCGAGCGCCGCGAGGTCCTCCAGGCCGATCACCGCCTGGGCGAACCCGTTGAAGACCCGCACGGAGGGAGCGAAGGAGTACAGGAGATAGTGCGCACCGCGGGAGGTGGGGATGCGGACGCCCTCGGGTGGGCGGGTGCGAAAGAGGGGGAGCGCGCGGCGGGCGACGGCGAGCAGCCGGGGCTCGTGCAGGCGCCGTGCGGCGCGGGCGAGCCCCTGCACCGCCGTGGCCTGGGCCATCCCGCTCGCCCACGGCGGGAGACCGCCGCCGAACGGAAAGAGGTACTCCCAGGCGATCCCGCCCGCCCGGGAGGCGGCGAGCGGGACGAGCTCATGCACGAGGGAGTTGAACTCCGAGCGGTAGCGGGCACCGCCCTGCCAGTACCCGTTGACCGCCCCCCACGAGCCGAGGACCTGGAGCGCCAGCCCGTGCCCGGCGTACATCTGCCAGACGATCCACGAGCCGGTGAAGCGGACCCGCTGGCCGGGGATGAGGGCAGTGCCGCGCGTCCACCACTCGCGGTTGCGGCGGACCGTGAGGATCACCTCGGGCACGCGCGAGGGGGTGAGCCTGCCGCGCGCGGCAAGGCCGTCGAGGTCGGCGAGAACGCTGCGCAGCTCGTAGCCCGGCGTCCCCGTGAGCCGGCGCGCCGCCGCGCGGGCGGCGTGCAGCTCTCGTGCCGCGGCGGGATAGGTACCGACCGGCAGGCGGGGACGCAGCCGGGCCAGAGCGCGGTCGAGCGCGCCCGCCGACGTGGCGGCGCGGGCCGCGCGGGCGGCGGGCGGAGGAGAGGGATCCCGCGGCGCCGCGCGCAGGACGGGATCGGGGTCCACGCGCGCGCCGTGCGGTCCGAGCACGAGGACCGGTGGCTCGGCGGCGCCCGCCGTGGCGGGCAGCGCGAGGGCGGCGAGGATGGTCAGCAGGGCGAACCGGGGCATACCCCCGATGCTACGCTCGACCGTCGGATGAAGCGTGCGGTAGGCCTCCTCCTCGCGCTCGCCGCCCTGCTTCTCGCCGCGTGCGGGGGTGGCGCCGGTGGTGGCTCGGACGATGCGCGCACCCTCATCCAGCAGACCTTCGCGAACCCGAAGGAGATCCGCTCCGGGAACGTCGGGCTCAGCGTCGGAATCCGTACGCAAGGCTCGGGGCAGCTCGACTCGAACCCGATCGACCTGCGCTTCGACGGGCCCTTCGAGCGCACGGGCAAGCGCTCCGTCCCGCGCTTCGCCTTCACGCTGACCGCGGGCGCGGGGGGTGGTTCGTTCTCCGCGGGCGCCACCTCCACGGGTACGGCCGGCTTCCTCTCGCTGCAGGGCCGCGACTACGCGCTTCCGGCCGCGCAGTACACGGCCTTCCGCCGGTCCTTCGCGAAGGTCGCCCGGGCGGCTACGTCCCCGGGCAAGGCCGCCAAGCTGCCGTGGCTATCCGACGCACGGGTGGCCGGCGAGGAGGACGTCACCGGGACTCCGTCCGAGCACGTCACGGGCAAGGTCGACCTCGGGAAGGTGGTCGACTCCATCGAGAAGAACCGCCGCGGCGGCAGCCCGGGGTTCTCTCCGACCCAGCGCAAGCAGGTCCTCGACGCCGTACGGGATCCGACCTTCGAGTTCTGGACGGGCAAGGACGACCACCTCCTGCGCCGCGTGAAGGTCTCCTTCCGCTTCGCCGTGCCTGCCGCGAAACAGGCCCAGCTCGCCGGCGTACGGTCCGCCGACATCTCCATCGACTACCAGCTCTCGGCGCTCAACGAGGCCCAGCAGATCCCCACTCCGGCGAGCCCCCGGCCGATCTCCGAGCTCTCCGCCCAGCTCCAGTCCTACGCGCAGACCCTCCGGGGGCTGCTGGGCGGGCTTGGTCAGACGGGCAGCGGGGGCTCGTCGACACCGCCGCCGCCCGCGAGCGGACAGTCTCGGCAGGTGCAGAAGTACGCGCAGTGCCTCCAGGCCGCCGGGAACGACGTGGCCAAGAAGCAGCGCTGCGCCGCGCTCCTACCGCACTAGGCACGCCCGTTTGTCCTGGCCCTACTGGCTGACGCCGTTCATCCCGGTCGCCGTGGTGCTGGAGCTGGTCCACGCCAGCCCGGCCGCCGTCTTCTTCGTCTCCGCGCTCGGGGTCATCCCCACCGCGGCGCTCATGGGCCAGGCCACCGAGGAGCTCGCCGAACGCTCGGGGCCCGGGATCGGCGGCCTGCTCAACGTGACGTTCGGCAATGCCCCCGAGCTCATCATCGCCCTCTTCGCGCTCGGCAAGGGGTTGCACGAGGTGGTCAAGGCCACGCTGATCGGGTCCATCCTCGGCAACATCCTGCTCGTGCTGGGTGCCGCGATGCTCGTGGGGGGGCTCGGCCGCGAGCGCCAGTTCTTCGGCCGCACGGCCGCGTCGTCGCAGTCGGCGCTCCTGCTGCTGGCGAGCGTCGCGTTCGCGATGCCCGCGATCTTCGAGCTCGTGGAGGGGCGGGGGCTGCCGAGCCCGGGCGCCGAGGTCGTGGACTACGGCCCGCGGGTGGAGCAGCTCTCCTTCGCGCTGGCGATCATCCTCGCCCTCGTCTACGTCGCCGCGATGGTGTTCTCGCTGCGCACGCACCGGGACCTGTTCAACCCGGTCGTCGAGGAGGAGGAGCAGGCGGAGGAGCCGTGGTCGGTCCGGAAGGCCGTCGGTGCGCTCGCGATCGCGGGGGTGGCGGTGGGGCTGATGTCCGAGATCCTCGTGGGCTCGATCACCGAAGCGGCGAAGTCGGTCGGCCTGTCGGAGTTCTTCATCGGGGCGATCGTCGTGGCGATCGTCGGCAACGCGGCCGAGCACTGGGTCGCGGTGCTCGTCGCGGCGAAGGACAAGATGGACCTGGCCGTGAACATCGCGATCGGATCGGCGGGCCAGATCGCGCTGTTCGTGGCCCCGGTGCTCGTCCTGCTGTCGTTCGTGCTGGGCCCGCACCCGATGGCGCTGGTGTTCAACGCCTTCGAGCTCGGGGCCGTGCTCTTCGCGGTGCTCATCGCGAACCACGTGACCAACGAGGGCGAGTCGACGTGGTTCGAGGGGCTGCAGCTGCTGGCGGTGTACCTCGTGCTCGGGCTGACGTTCTACTTCGCGACCTGAGGGTTGACACGAAGTCGTCACACATCCCGCAACTGCCGCTCCACCTCCGCCTCCACGTCCAACGGCTCCTTGCCCTGCCGCGCGCGCCGCTCGTTGCGGGCGAGCACGAGGTCGCGGACCTCGGCGCGCAGGCCGGCGTCCGCGGGAGGTGCGGCGGTCAGCCCGCCCCAGCTCCTCCTCGACGTCCAACGCCGACTGCCCCCGGCGCTCGCGTCGCGCGTTCTGCGCCTCGAGCATCTGGCGGATCTCCTCCTCCTGCTCGGCCTGCGAGGCGGGCGCGGAGACGACGGCGGTCCGCGCCGCGTCGGAGTCGCGGACGTTCAGCCCGCCGCGGCCGATCTGGTCGTAGAGGTCGGTCCGGTCGGCGAACGAGGCCACCGCCGCGATGACCGCCACGACCATCACGACGAGGATGACGACACCGAAGGCTTCCTGCACCGGGCAACAGTGTGCCCGTGATGTGGTCTCGCTTCCGCCGCCGGACCTTCGCGCCGAACCGCCCCGCGATCTGGCCCGACCAGTATCCGCTCGTGATCCTCAGCGTGGTCGCGATCCTCGGGGGGATGGCCGCCGTCATCTGGGTCTTGTCCTCCTAGGTGGGCGACTGATCCGGTGGCCCTGCGCGTCGCCGCTCGCCGGCCGGCCGTTTCAGCCGCGGGCCCCGAGCCGGTCGAAGGCGACGCCGGTCGCTGCGGCCTGGACGAGCTTGTCGACCACGTCGATCGCCACGTCCTGGCGCGACCACGTCTTCGGCTTATAGACCCCGAGGAGGGTCGCGGTGGCCAGGTCGGCGGGGTACATCGCGCCGAACGTGGCGGCCGCCGCGGTCTGGCCGCGGAGCCCCGTGCGGGCGATCGCCGCGCGGGTTAGGCCCCACCCGGCGCCGAGCGCGAAGTGCGTCGCATAGTTGAGCTGTCGGCGGCCCTTCCGGCTCCGGGGCTTCACGCGCAGCAGCGTCATGGCGAGCTCCGCCGGGGCGAAGCTCTCCTTGCGCCGGGTCAGCGGCATCTCCACGAGGAGCTGGAAGGCGGTCATGACAGCGGTCCCGGCAAGCCCGGCCGCGACACCGCGGCCGAGGGTGGTGGGCAGGCTCTCCTGGTCGTCCATCCCCCTGTCCTACCCCCAGCGCACTTCAGACGACCGTCCGAGCTGGGGTGGGGCCGGGCTTCATCGCCTACACGCGCCGTCCCCGGGGCGGTGGGCTACAGCTCCTCGCGGCCGAACCGCCGCACGGCAATCCACGTGCCCGCCGCGCCCCAGGCGGCGAGGACGGCGAGATCGACCGGCCGCCACCCGCCGCCGGTGGTCTGGGCCTGGAAGCACGCCCCGAACGCGCGCACGAGGTGGGCGAGCGGGAACACGTCGGCCACGTGGGTGAGCCAGGACGGCGCACCGGACGTGCCGCGCACGCGCTTGAGCACGCCGAGGTCCCGCGCGGTGGAGAGACCGAGGGCGAGGGTCGTGTAGCAGGCGGTGCACAGCGAGAAGACGGTCCGGAAGGCGATGCGCCCGTCGGGGGCGGCGGCGGCGGGCAGGGGCAGCTCGCCGGCGCTCATCCCGGGCGGCAGGCCGAAGGCGCCCCGGGCGTCGCTAGCCCCGGTGATGTCGCCGGGCGCCCCCTCGGCGATGACCCGGCCGCCCACGAGCACGACGACGCGGTCGGCGAGGGCCTCGGCTTCGTCGAGGTAGTGCATGGTGAGCAGGATCGTGGTGCCGTCCGCGCGCAGGCGCCCGATGAGCTCCCAGGAACGGCGGCGCGCCGCGGGGTCGAAGCCGGTCGTGGGCTCGTCGAGGAACAGCACGTCGGGGCGGCTCACGATCCCCTCTCCAACGCGGAGATCGCCGGCCGGCTCGTGGTCTCCGAGGCGACCGTGAAGAGCCACGTGAACCACCTGTTCGCGAAGGCGGGCGTGCGCGACCGCGCGCAGGCCGTCATCTACGCGTTCCGCCACGGCCTGGGCGATGCCTAGCGTGGAGGGGTGCGCATTCCCGCCGTCCCCGTCGAGCACCCGGAGGTGGAGGCGATCCAGCCGAGCTGGCACTGCGTGCTGCGCTTCCGGCAGCGGCGCAAGGCGCCGGCGGGCACCGAGGCGGCGCTCGCCGCGCTGGGTGAGGCGCTCGCCGACGCCGACATCGCACGGGTGCCACCCGGTTGGGCAGCGGGGCAGGAGGCCGCGCGGTGGGCGGTCTCCGGGGAGCTCGCCTTCCCCCTGATGCGAGGCGACCGACGCGGGAGGGGCACGTGGATCGCGCTGACCTGCCTGACACGCTCGTAGAGGAGGTCGTGCCGCTCGGGCACGGGCCCGAGCTCGTCATCGCCCGGTTGCGCGACCCCGACGCGCTGCTCGTCGAGGAGTCCTTCGACCATCCCCACCTGCTGCCCTACTGGGGCGAGCTGTGGCCGAGCGGGATCGAGCTGGCCAAGCGGCTGGCGGGACGATCGCTGCGCGGCGCGCGCGTGGTCGAGCTGGGCTGCGGGCTCGGGGTGGCGAGCATCGCCGCCGCCCGGGCCGGCGGCCGGGTACTCGCCACGGACTGGTCGTGGAGCGCGCTGCAGGCGGTCGAGCTCAACGCCTGCCGCAACGAGGTCGCGGTGGAGACGCTGCGCGTGAGCTGGGAGGAGCCCGACGAGCTCGTCGCGCGGGGGCCGTGGGACCTCGTGCTCGCCGCCGACGTTCTCTACGAGGCTGAGAAGGTCCCGCTCCTGCTCGATGTGCTCTCCCGCCTGGACGCGGAGGTGTGGCTCGCCGACCCCGGGCGCCCGCCGCTCGCGCGGTTCCTCGCCGCGGCGCGGGAGCGCTGGCACGTCGAGGAGTCCGCGCCGGTGTACCGCCTCACCCCGTCGAGCACATGAGGGACATGGGTCACGTCGCGCTCGGGACGTGGAGCGGCGGGCGCTACATGCACTTCGGTGAGGACGTGGGGGAGGAGCGGCTGCTCGCGCTCCTGAGCCCGGGCGACGGGATCGACACCGTCCTCACCGCCGACGTCTACGGGCAGGGGAAGGCGGACTCGCTCCTCGGGCGCGCGCTGGACGGGGTGCCGCGGGAGGACTTCTTCCTCGCCGGCGCCGTGGGGCACGACTTCGTGGCCGGCGCCCGGGCGGGGGCGAAGGGCTTCCCGCGGTTCACCGCACCGGAGCTGCGCGGGGAGGACGGCTACGCCGCCTACCTCCGCGAGGCGACCGAGCGATCGCTCGCGCGCTGCGGGGTCGAGGCCTTCGACCTGTTGCTGCTGCACAACCCGGATCGTCTCGGCTACACGAGCCCGGCGGTCTGGGCGGCGCTCGAGGGGCTGCGCGAGGGCGGCCTGACCCGGCTGCTCGGGATCGCCCCCGGGCCGGCCAACGGCTTCACGCTCGATCTCCTGGGCTGCTTCGAGCGCTTCGGCGCCTCGATCGACCGGGCCATGCTCATCCTCAACCCGCTCGAGCCGTGGCCGGGGGAGCTGGTCCTGAGCGCGGCGGCCGCGGCGGACATCGAGGTCATCACGCGCGTCGTGGACTACGGTGGGCTCTTCTGGGACGACGTCGCGGCGAACCACGCCTTCACCCCGGGCGACCATCGCACGTTCCGTCCCGCGGGCTGGGTGGAGCGCGGCCGCGAGCGCATGGAGCGCATGCGCCCCATCGCCGAGCGCCACGGGCTGACGATGCTCCAGCTCGCCGTCCAGTGGGTGCTCGCCCACCCGGCCGTGCGCTGCGCGGCCCCGACGCTCATCCAGGAGCCGGGACCGGACGCGAAGCCCATCGAAGCCAAGCGCGCCGAGCTCGCGGCCACGCCCACCGAGGTCGTCCTCACCCCCGACGAGGTCGAGGAGATCCGCGCCTTGGGGGACAACACCGGCGCGATGGCCCTCAAGGGCGCCGCCCCCGACTTCGAGGGCGACGAGCGCCCCGACCGCTGGGCGATCTCCCCCGCGCTCGCCGCCCTCGGCCGCCGCCACGGGATCGACCCCGCGCACGACCTCGCTCCGTCAGCTCTTCCGTAGGAAGTCCGAAACCTGCGTGCCGAGCTTCTCCACGGCGTCGCCGGCGTCGCGGAAGGCGGCCTTGAAGCGCTCGGAGTAGAAGTCGACGGCGTCGGAGGCCTCTCCCCGTGGGTCGGGCGGCTCGTCGCGGCGGCGGTACTCGCCCGCCATGATGCGGTCGTACTCACCGGAGCGCACCCAGCGCATGACCTCGCTCACCCGCCGCACCGCGAACGCGTGGTCCACCCCGACCTCGACGAGGAAGCGGCGGACGCGGTCGTGCGGGTCCTCCCAGCTCTCGTACTCCATGGCCTGCGCGAGGAACGCGTCGAGCGACAGCTCGCTCGACGGCCGCCCGCCCGCGACCACCATGAGCGTCCGGCAGACGATGCGCGGGTCACGCACCGCGAGCACCGCGGCGCGGTCGCACGTGAGCTCAGCGGCGCGGAACCACTCGAGCAGCACGGTCCGGATCGCGCGCAGTGGCAGCGCGAAGGGGAAGGGGACGCTGGCCCGCGCGGCCTGGACGATGATCTGGAGCGCCGTGGCGTAGAGCACGTGGTCGGAGAGCACGTGCCCGAGCTCGTGGGCCAGGACGGCCCGCTGCTCGTCGGGATCGAGCAGGGCGTGCAGCGAGGACTCCACGACGATCATCGGCTTCCCCGTCCCGATCGTCACCGCGTTGCCGCCCACGCCGTGGGCGAGGTAGAGCGGGTACTCCTCGTCCATGTCGAGCACGTGGAGCGCGCGCTTGTAGGCCGCCCAGGTGCCACCGAGCTGGTCGGGCCCGACCTGGACGGCGTTGCCCAGGTAGAGCTGGCGCAGCGAGCGCTCGTAGCGGAACTCGGTGAGCTTGCGCACCACCGTGTCGAGCATCGGGACCGACTTCAGGGCGGCCGTGGCCGCGCGGTCGGTGGGGTGCTCGTAGCTCTTGGGCGAGATGCCTTCGAGCCGCGGGTCCAACGGGAGGACGCTCATCGTGCCTCGACGGTATAGCGTGGTCGGAGTGCGTGCGTCGGACGACGAGCGCGAGCAGGCGCTGACCCGCCTCTCGGACGGCGCCGCGACGGGGCGCCTGACCCTCGAGGAGCTCGGCCAGCGGGTGGAGCACGTGCAGCTCGCGACCACCCGCGAGGAGCTGGCCACCCTGACCTCGGACCTGCCGGCCGAGCGAACATCCGGGGGGGTCGTGCCGGCGCGCCGGAGCTGGGCGGTTGGTTTGTTCGGCGGGGCGCGGCAGCGCCCGGCGGAGCTCGGCGAGGAGCTCGTCGCGCTCGCGGCGTTCGGCGGGGCGCAGATAGACCTCTCCGACGCGCGCCTCACCGCACGGACGCCCACCGTGACCGCGTGCGCGGCGTTCGGGGGCGTGGAGGTCCTCGTGCCCGAGGGGGTGGAGGTCGAGGTCCGCGGGATCGGGCTCTTCGGCGGGTTCGGCGGGCGGGGTCTCGAGCCCGCGCCGCCCGGTGCGCCGCGGATCATCGTGCGCGGGCTGGCCCTGTTCGGAGGCGTCGAGGTCCGTCGCTCCCGCCGCGAAGCCTGAGCGGCCCGCACTACCCTCCCGCGCCGACATGGCGACGGGCACCCATGCGCCCAATCCGGGCACCCAGGACCCGCTCGTCGGGGACCTGCGCCGCGCCGGCCTCCTGCCCCTCCTCGTGCTGCACTTCGCCGCGCAGGGGCGCTGTTACGGGAACATGCTCATGGAGCGCATCACCGGGATGACCCAGGGCGCGCTCGCGGTCAATCCGAACACGATGTATCCACTCCTGCGCACGCTCGAGGCCCGCGGCCTCATCACCGGCGAGTGGGAGCATCCCGAGCGCCGCTCGCGCCGCTTCTACGCGATAACCCCCGCGGGCGAGGAGGAGCGCGAGCGGCTCGGCGAGGAGCTCGGCCCCCGGCTCGAGCGCATCCAGGCCTCCATCCAGAACATCCGCGACGAGGTGTTCGGGTGAGCAGGGCGGGGGCGCGGATCGCCGTGCCGGGCTCGCTCGTGGACGCCGAAGCGCTCTGGTACGACCCGGACCGCTGGCCGAGCTTCGTCGACGGCTTCGCCCGGGTCGTCAGGCGCGACCCGGACTGGCCGCGCGAGGGGACGCTGGTGTGGGATTCCCTGGCGGACGGCCGTGGCCGGGTGGTGGAGACCGTCCGGCGCTGGTCGCCCCGGGAGGGCCAGACCGCGGCGGTCGAGGACCCCAAGCTGCGCGGGACCCAGGAGGTCGCCTTCCGCCCACGGAGGGCGGGGTGCAGCTCGAGCTCGGGCTCGACTACCGGCTGAAGGTGGCAACCCGTTCATGAAGGTGACCGACCTCCTGTTCATCCGCCGGGCCATCCGCGATTCCCTGCGGCGCACCCTCGTCCGCTACGCCCGCGAGCGCTGGGGGGACGTCGAGCTCGGGGTCACGTCCTAGGGTCCTGACCATGTTCGTGTTCAAGGCCGGGGTCCTCGGCGCGGGAACGATGGGCGGCGAGATCGCCTTTTCCATCGCCACCGTCGACATCCCCGTGGTGATGAAGGACGTCAGGCAGGAGCTCGTCGACGCAGGGATCGACAAGGCGCGATCCCTGTGGCAGGGGCGGGTCGACCAGGGGAAGCTGACCGCGGAGGAGCGCGACGCCAAGCTCGCGCTCATCACGGGCACGACCAGCTACGACGGATTCGGCGACGTCGACTTCGTCGTGGAGGCCGTCCCCGAGCGGATGGAGATCAAGCAGACGGTGTTCGCCGAGCTCGACGAGGCCACGCCCGGCCATGCGATCCTCGCCTCGAACACCTCCTCGCTGTCGATCTCGGAGATGGGCGAGGCGACGTCCCGGCCCGACAAGGTGGTGGGCTTCCACTACTTCTACCCCGCCTCGATGATGCGGCTGATCGAGGTCGTCGAGGGCGAGCACACCTCCCCGGAGACCGCGCAGGCGGCGGCGAACTTCGCCCAGGCGCTGAAGAAGATGCCGATCCGCTGCACGGAGGAGCCCGGCTTCGTGGTCAACCGCATCCTCAACAGCTCATTCGGTGAGGTCTTCCGCTTCCAGGAGGAGAACGACATCCCGATCGAGGAGATCGATCGCGTGATGGCGGAGGCCAAGGCGTCGCCGATGGGACCGTTCTTCCTCGTCGACCTGCTCGGCCTCGACACCGTCGCCCACGTCGGCAGGCACCTGAACGAGGTCTACGGCGACCGCTTCCCGCTCCACGCGGGGATGCTGGAGCTCGTGGAGCAGGGCCACCTCGGCGCGAAGACTCAGAAGGGGTTCTATGAGCACGGCGGGTGAACCACGACGCGCCGGCGCGCCCGCTGCCGAGGAGGTCGTCGAGCGCTTCCTGCTCAAGGCCTTCGTCGAGGCCTGCCTCGTGCTCGAGGACGGCGTGGCGTCGTCCCGGGAGATCGACCTGGGGATGATGGCCGGCGCGGGGCTCATCCCGCCGCCGCTGGCCCGGGCCGACGCGACCGGCCTGGACGAGGTGCTCTCCCGGCTCGAGCGCGCCGAAGCCGAGTGGGGCGAGCACTACGCCCCGCCGGCGATCCTCCGGCGCCTCGTGGCCCAGGGCCGCCTGGGTGTGAAGAGCGGGCAGGGCTTCTTCGGATACGCGCGCCCCGACGCGGGCTGGGACGAGGGCCCGGTGAAGCTCGAGACCCGCGGCGCGGCGGCGATCGCGTGGCTCGATCGCCCGCCGACGAACGCGATCTCCCCGGAGGTGATCGCGGGACTCCAGAAGGTGTGGGACCACGTGGACGGCACGGACGAGATCCGCGCGCTCGTCGTCGCCTCGGCGAACCCGATGCTCTTCTGCGCGGGGGCCGACATCAAGGCGTTCACCCAGATGGACGCGGTGTCCGGCCAGGACCTGCTCGACGGGGCCCACGCCCTCCTGCGCTCCTGGGGCAAGAGCCCGACCGCGACCATCGCCGCGGTCAACGGCCTGGCGTTGGGCGGCGGGTGCGAGATCGCCATGGCCTGCGACCTGCGCATCGCGGCCTACTCGGCGACCTTCGGCCAGCCCGAGGTCAACCTGGGGATCATCCCCGGCTTCGGCGGAACCCAGCGGCTGCCCCGGCTCGTGGGGGAGGCCAAGGCCCTGGAGATGAACCTGACCGGGGAGGCCATCTCCGCGGAGGAGGCCTTCGAGTACGGCCTGGCCAACCGGGTCGTGCCGGACCACGAGCTGCTGGACACCGCCCTGGCGTGGGCGCGCAGGCTCTCCGAGCAGCCGCCCCTGTCGGTGGGGCTGATCAAGACCGTCTCGGCCCAGGGTGACCTCGACGAGGGCATCGGGCTCGAGAAGGAGGCGTTCGCGGCGGCCTTCTCCTCCGAGGACGCGAAGGAGGGCATCGGCGCCTTTTTGGCGAAGCGCAAGCCGTCCTTCAAGGGGCGGTAGGGGCGCAGCGGCTCCGCGTCCCGCAGGGCCGTCGCGATCCTCATCGGCCATCATGTCCGCGGCGGAGTGGCCCAGCTCAGGCGCATCGCGCGGGCCCGCAGGGCGGCTTCGAGGCGGCCGAGAGGGGGGGCGATCGCGTCAGGATCAGGCTCCTCGGCATCGGCGAGCTCCTCGACCCCCGGCGTGAGCTCGCGCAGCTCGGCCAAGCGGGCCGCGAGGTCTTCGCCAAGCTCCTCCCGCGGCAGCTCGGCGAGCGCGGCGCGCAGCGCCGCAGAGAGCTGGAGAGCGGCGTCGCGGGGGCGGCCGGCGTCGATGTCCTCGCGCGCGCGCAGGACTAAGGGACTCGCAGCTCAGAGGCCGCGCGCGGCCCGCGAGGATCGCCGCGAGGTGCTCCGTGGGGCGCAGGGGGCTCGCGCGCCGCGCGGGCCCGCGGGACTCCACGGCGGGCGGCAGCGCCTCGCCCTCGGTCAGTCGCCCCGCCGCGGCGTCGTCACCGGAGGCCCACCCCACGCGTACGGCCAGGGCGTGATCGAGGACGACCGCACGGACCCCGGGATCCCGCGCCGCGACCCGATGGGCGTGGAGCAGGCGGTTGAGGGCCGCGAGCGCCCGGCCCACCTCATCCTCGTCCGTGTTCGCCCGTGCGCCACGACGAGCGTCGCGCGCCCCGTGGTCACCGGGGCCGGGGGAGGGTCCGTCCCGATCGCCTCGCGTTTACCCCTCCGCAGCAGACCGCGCCGCTCCGGGGCGCCCAGCGTATCGAGCACCACGACCCGCTCGACCCCTCCGTCTCCGTCGCGCACGACGTAGCGCCCGTCGGAAGGCCCGAGCGCCCACGGAAACTCGAGCTGCACCGCCCGGAAGCGGTCCGGCTCAGTCGTGACCGGTGGAGGACCCCGGCTTTGCCGGGATCGAGTACTTCGACGGCTTGGCGTTCACCGCGGGGTTCGGGATGTCGTTGAGCCGGTTGATGAGCTTGACCCACTGACCGGGCTTCAGGACCGCCGCGATGCGCCGCCCGAGCTTTGAGTTCGGGGAGAACTGCGGCTGGAACCCGACGTGGATGTGGTCCGCGTGATCGGGCAGCGACAGCGTGTTGTCCGTCCCGCGGTAGGTCATCAACGAGATGATCTGGTGCGGCTTCATCGTGCCCTGCAGGAGCAGCAGGCGGCGGATCGTGATGTCCGTGATGGAGCCCCCGCCCTGGTGGCCGAGGATCGGGATCCCGTTGACCTTGGCGATGTCCAGCGCGTTGCCCGAGGAGTGCTCGGAGACGTTGCCCGATGCGGTCAGGAAGCCGTGGCCGCAGTTCAGGGAGGTGATCGTCGGGCGCAGACCGGACGCCGCGAGGTACTCCGCGGTCGCCAGCACGCGCCGATCGATCCCGCCACCCTCGATGTCGCGCCGGCCGCAGGGGTAGATGTCCACGTGGGGGTCGGCGAGGATGCGCCGCTGCAGCCCTTCCTTGCTCATGAGCAGGATCTGCCCGACCGTGGGGTTGCGGGCGTCGGCGCCGAAGAACGGGTTCTTGCCCGCGGCGCGGTAGATCGCCGTGGCCTCGAGGAGCTTCCAGCCGTCGAGGATCGGCTTGGGATCGACCTTCGGGGCGCCACGGCCGGCGGGCCGGATCTCGAAGCGCACGTGCGGCGCGAGCTTGGGATCGGTCTGGCCGACCCGACCGAGGATCGTCCCCGCGATGACCTGCGAGCGGGGCTCGAGCCGCTTGAGGGTGACGTCACGGCGCTTGAGGCCGAGCGCGACGCTGAAGTAGTTCTTGAAGGTCGTGAATCGCGGGCGGGAGACGATCTGCGAGCGGCCGCCGTTCGCGTAGGCCGCGGGCCGGGTCGGGTGCGCGAAGAGCCGCCGCTTGCCCGACACGCGCGGGGTCGGGCCCGAGCGGGTCGGCGCCTTGGTCACCGTGCGCCCCGCCGCCTTCGACTTCTGGACCCCGCCGGTGGCCGCGACGCGGGGCGCCGTGTCCTGCTTCGGGGCGTCGAGCTCGCGCTTGATCTGCGTGGGGGAGATCTCCTGGGGCTTCGGCACCGCGTAGAACTTCGAGACCGACGCGAGGTGCGAGTACGTGTAACGGTTGCCGTACACGTCCTCGAGGACCACGAAGCGCCCGAGCGCCGGCGAGCGCCCGACGCGGTCGATCCGGCCGTCCTGCACGGCGATGACCGGCGCGCCCGTGCGCGAGAAGATGTCGACGTGCCGGCGGGTGGCGCTGCCCTGGACCGGCAGGGCGGCGTTGCCGCGGCGCACGCGGCGGGTGGCGCTGTCGGTGTTGAGGTCATCCGCGTACGTGGCGCGTGCGGCGACGGGGAAGTGCCCCTGCGTGAGGCCGGTGAGCGAGCCCACGAGAGCCTCGGGCAGGCCGCCGATGAGGCGGGCCCGCAGGAGAACGGACTGGACGTACCAGTCGGCGTGGTTGTAGGCGAAGATCGCCTTGGTGACGTTCTTGTCGCCGCCGGCGGCCCTCAGGTAGCGCGCGGCGCCGAAGATCGCGTCGACGGGGTTGTAGGGGTCCTTGCGACCGTCGCCGTTGGCGTCGACGCCGTACATCCGCCAGGTGGCGGGGAGGAACTGCATCCAGCCCACGGCGCCGGCGGAGGAGACGTTCAGGTTGCGTCCGTAGTCCGTCTCGATCTCGTTGATGCCCGCGAGGACCTGCCACGGAATCCCGTACTCGATGCCCGCCGCCTGATAGATCGGCAGCAGGAACGGCGGGATGCGGAAGCGGTCGATGAAGAAGTTGGGGACGCCGATGGCCGCGGGCCCGGGCTCGGCTAGCGAGAAGGTCGGGTTGTCGAGCGTCGGCGCGCCGCCCTGCTTGTGGACCTGGCCCGTGCCGCGGCCCTTGGCCTCGTTCTCGAGCGCGCGCTCCGTCTGGTCCATCGCGGGCGCGCCCTGGAGCTTCTCCTGAGGCTTGCGCGTGCGGGGCTTGCCTCCCCGCCCGGGGCCGGCGCCGGACCCCGAGGGGGAGGGTTGCACCGAACCGCCCTGGGGCGTGGTGCGCGTCGGGGTGCTGCGCGGAGGAGTGGTGGGCGTCGGTGTCGTGGGTGTCGCCGCCGGCGGCGAGGTGGTGGGCGACGGCGACGGCGACGGCGACGGCGGCGGCGGCGGCGGGGGAGCCGGGGCTGCCGGCGTGATGTCGGTGATCCCGACGACGGGGAGGGAGACCCCGGGGATCCTGATCTGGTCGACCGGGGTGCCGGGCGGCACGTCGACCGTCATCGTGATCTTCGCGCCGCCGAGGAGGGTCACGAGGAGGGTGTGCGGCTGCGCGCCCGCGGGAAGCACGAAACCGAACAGCCCGATGCCCACGGTCCCAGCCGTGAGCGGCGCAATCAGCAGCTTCCTCATCCTCATGCGGACGACCTGTCTCCTCCCGAGCGATGGTCCACCCGGCGGCGGCCAGCGCAAAAGCTAGCACCGGAACGGTGTGTGGCCCGGGAAGCTACTCAAGGTGGAGGTCGGATGCAACGGGGAACCGTCGACTGTTGGTCGGACTCACCCTCCGCTTGACCCTGAGTCATCCGGAATCCCCCACGCGTCGCCTACTCTCGCCCCATGCACCCCGAAGACGATCCGTCCCTCCGCTCCCGGCTTTCCCGTCAAGGTGAGGACGCCCTCGGCCGCGCCGCCCAGGAGCTGCTGGCCAATCCGCTCGTCACCGGCGCCGTCCAGCGGGCGCTCGGCGCGCGGGAGAAGGCCACCCAGGCCCAGGAGGTCGCGATGAGCGCCCTCAACCTCCCCTCGGCGGCGGACCTCGAGCGTCTCACGCGCCGGCTGCGTTCGGTCTCGCAGCGGCTCGAGGGCCTCGAGGACGGCCTCGACCGGATCGAGGGCCGGATCCAGGGCCTGGGATCGTCGTCCGCGCTCGAAGTCCGCCTCGGCGGCCTGGAGACCAGGCTCGACGCGCTGCTCGCCGAGCTCGGCGAGCTGCGCGCGACGCTCGGTCCGCAGGTCGACCCGCTCCCGCGCGAGCAGGAGCGCCTACGCGTGGACGGCGACTCCTAGAGGAGCGCCAGCGCCGCGTGGCCGAGGCGCCGGGCGGCTTCTTCGAGCGCCTCGTCACTGATGCGCTGCCGGTCAACCGGTCCGTCGAGGACGTCGGACACGGTCAGCACCGCGGCGGCGCGCACCCCGCGCAGCCGGGCGAGGGTGAACAGCGTCGCGCACTCCATCTCCACGGCGACCGCCCCCGCGGCCGCCCAGCGGGCTCGCGCCGCGGCCTCCTCCTTGTCGTCGCGCGCGTAGAAGAGATCCGTCGAGGCCACCCGCGCTCCCTCGCGCTCCGGGACCGCCGCCACCCATCCCCGGGCCCCGAGGCCGAGCGACGCTCCGTCCTCCGCGAGGGCCTCCCCCACGGTGAGGACCGCCCCGAGCTCCCACTCCGGGCCCAGCGCGCCGCAGGTCCCCGCCCGCACGAGCTCGCGCGCGCCCAGTCCGATGAGCTCCTCGATGACGATCGCCGCGCTCGGCCCGCCCATACCCGTGCTCTGGATCGTGAGCAGCCCGCCGCTGACCGCTTCACCCGTGTAACCCCAGAGCCCGCGGTGGTGGTTGAACATCCTGGGCGCCTCGAGCAGCTCCTGGGCGAGCAGGAGCGCGCGGCCCGGATCTCCCGGGAGCAGGACCCGCTCCGCCAGCTCGGCGGTCGCTCTCAGGTGCAAGGGGGAGGCGCGGCCCAACCTTCCGGCGAGCTTACGATGGACCCACACCCCCCCGACGAGGAGGACGAGGATGGCCCCGAGGTTCCGAGACGCCGACGAGTTCCAGGAGGCCCTGGACGCCGTCTTCACCCTCATGGACGAGGATCCCGACATGGGTCCGAAGCTCCGCGACGCCGATGTTCCCCAGCGCTTCGAGTTCGACGACCTGGGCCTCGTCCTCAACGTCCGCGCGGGGGATCCGGACGCCGGCGAGGGCAACCTCGAGTGGGAGTGGTCCGATGACGTGGACTGGGAGCCCCGCGTGCGCATGAACATGTCCTCGGAGACCGCGAACAAGTACTTCCAGGGCAAGGAGAACGTGCCCATCGCCATCGCCCGGCGGCGGATCAGGACGGGGGGCGACGTGAAGGCCTCGCTGGCCCTGCTGCCGATCACCAGGCCCGTCTTCGCGCAGTACGCGCAGCTCGTGGAGGAGCGTTGGCCCCACCTGAAGGCCTGACGCTCGCGCGGTCGCGCGGCGCGTCGGGTCGCCCCGTTCCTGGCTCGCGCCGGCGGGGACTAGGGTCCCGCCGTGCTCGACGGCGTCGCCGCGATCGCCCCGCCCGTGCTCGTGCTCTTCTCGGGCGGCCGGGACTCCACGTGCCTGCTCGACCTCGCCGTGCGCGCCCACGGTGCCGGCGCCGTGCGCGCGCTGCACGTGAACTTCGGGCTGCGGGAGGGAGCCGACGGCGACGAGGCGCACTGCCGGAAGGTCTGCGCCGGGCTCGCGGTGGAGCTCGAAGTCGTGCGCGCCGGCGAGCCTCCCCCGCGCGGGAACCTGCAGGCCTGGGCGCGGGAGGAGCGCTATGCGGCGGCTATCCGCCACGCCGGGGGCGCGACGATCCTCGTGGGTCACACCCGCTCCGACCAGGCCGAGACCGTGCTCTACCGCCTGGCCTCCTCGCCATCGCGCCGGGCGCTGCTGGGGATGCGTCCGCACGACGGGCGCCTGGCCCGACCGCTGCTCGGGGTGTCGCGGGAGGAGACGGCGGCGTGGTGCGTCGAACATAGGCTGGCGTGGCGTGAGGATCCCTCCAACGCCGACGCCTCCTTCTCACGTACGCGCGTGCGCGCAGGCCTGCTGCCGGCGCTGCGCGCCGTGCATCCCGCCGCGGAGGAGAACGTCGCGGCCGCCGCCGCCCTCCTGCGCGACGAGGCCGAGGTGCTCGACGGGCTCGTGGCCGCCGAGACGCGACGGGAGCGGATCTCCGTCGAGCGCCTGCGCGAGCTCCATCCCGCGCTCGCCCGGCTCGTCGTGCAGGAGCTCGCCGACCGGGCGGCGGGGCGGCTGGTGCCTGGAGCCGCTCGCCGCTTCCCGGACGTCCTGGCTCTCGGGGGCGAGGGCGCGCTCGACGTCGGCGGCGGAGTGCGGGCGAGGGTGGAGCGCGGGGTCTTGAGCTTCGGGCCGTCGGAGGGGCGGGCCGCGCGCCAGGAGGCTTCGACCTCGTGATCGGAGAGATCCTCGTCGAGGAGGAGAGGCTCCGGGCGCGGGTCGCCGAGCTCGGCGCCCAGGTCTCCCACGACTACGCCGACCGCGACCTCCTGCTCATCGGCGTGTTGAAGGGGGCGGTGTTCTTCCTCTCGGACCTCATGCGCGCGCTCACCGTCCCGTGCGAGGTGGACTTCATGGCCGTGGCGTCCTACGGGTCGGCGACGAAGTCCTCGGGCGTGGTCCGGATCCTCAAGGATCTCGACGCGGCGATCGAGGGGCGCGACGTGCTCATCGTCGAGGACATCGTGGACTCGGGCCTGACCCTCCAGTACCTGCTGCGCAACCTCGGCGCGCGGAACCCGGCGTCGCTGGAGGTCTGCGCGCTGCTGACCAAGCCCGAGCGGCGTAAGGTCGAGCTGACCCCGCGCTACGTGGGCTTCGAGATCCCCAACACGTTCGCGATCGGGTATGGGCTCGACCACGCCGAGAAGCACCGCAATCTGCCGTACGTAGCGGCGCTCGCGGTACCCTGAGAGGTCCGGATGAGCAGGTTCTTCAAGAGCGCCGCCTTTCCCATCCTCATCGTCGTGGTGCTGGCGTTCTTCGCCCAGCGCCTGATCTCCCCCGGCCAGCAGGGCACCAGGCCCGACTTCGGCCAGTTCCTCACCCAGCTCGACCAGGGGCAGATCCAGAGCGTCAACGTCAAGACGAAGTCGAACGTCATCGAGGTGACCGATCGCGGCGCGGCCGGCGCCGCCGGCAAGAAGTACGAGGTCGGCTACCCGGAGTTCTACGCCACCACGCTCGTCAACCGGCTGGAGAAGGTGGAGAAGAAGAACCCCGGCTTCAAGTTCGACGTCGAGCCCGCGAAGTCCAACGGCTGGCTGTCGCTGCTGACGTACGTCCTGCCCTTCCTCATCTTCATCGGGTTCTGGATCTTCCTGATGAACCAGGTCCAGGGCGGTGGCTCGAAGGTCATGTCCTTCGGGAAGTCCCGGGCCAAGCGGCTGTCGGTCGACTCACCGAAGATCACCTTCCGCGACGTCGCGGGCGTGGACGAGGCCGTGGAGGAGCTCCACGAGATCAAGGAGTTCCTCGAGAACCCCAAGAAGTTCCAGGCCCTGGGGGCGCGGATCCCCAAGGGCGTGCTGCTCTACGGGCCTCCGGGCACGGGCAAGACGCTGCTCGCCCGGGCGGTCGCCGGAGAGGCCGGCGTGCCGTTCTTCTCGATCTCCGGGTCGGACTTCGTCGAGATGTTCGTCGGGGTGGGCGCCTCCCGCGTGCGTGACCTGTTCGAGCAGGCCAAGCAGAACTCCCCCTGCATCATCTTCATGGACGAGATCGACGCCGTCGGTCGCCACCGCGGGGCTGGCATGGGCGGCGGTCATGACGAGCGCGAGCAGACCCTCAACCAGCTCCTGGTCGAGATGGACGGCTTCGAGATGAAGGACAACATCATCCTCATCGCCGCCACGAACCGCCCGGACATCCTCGACCCGGCGCTGCTGCGTCCGGGTCGCTTCGACCGCCAGATCGTCGTGGATCGTCCCGACCGCAAGGGCCGGTCGAAGATCCTCGAGGTCCACACGCGCGGCAAGCCGCTCGCGCGCGTGATCGACGTGGACACGCTGGCCGGCCAGACCCCGGGCTTCACCGGCGCCGACCTCTCGAACCTCGTCAACGAGGCAGCGCTGCTCGCCGCCCGCGCGGGCAAGCGCGAGATCGGTCAGAACGAGCTCGAGGAGGGGATCATGCGCGTGATCGCCGGCCCCGAGAAGAAGACGCGGGTGATGAGCGACAAGGAACGGCTCATCACGGCCTACCACGAGATGGGCCACGCGATCGTCGGCCACTACCTCGAGCACTCCGACCCGGTGCACAAGGTCTCGGTGGTCTCGCGCGGCCAGGCGCTCGGCTACACGATCTCGCTGCCGCTGGAGGACAAGTTCCTCACCACCCGCGCGGAGCTCACCGACACGATGGCGATGACGCTCGGCGGCCGGGCCGCCGAGGAGATCGTCTTCGCCGAGATCACTACGGGCGCGGCGAACGACCTCGAGAAGGTGACGGCCACCGCCAAGCAGATGGTCATGCGCTTCGGGATGAGCGAGAAGCTCGGGCCGCGGGTGTTCGGGCACGATCACGGACAGCCGTTCCTGGGCCGGGAGTTCTCCTCCGAGCCGGACTACTCGGACGAGATCGCGCGGGAGATCGACGACGAGATCCGTCGGATCGTGGAGTCCGCGCACCAGGAGGCGCTGCGGATCCTGGGCGATCGGCGCAGCACGCTGGAGACCGTCTCGGAGATCCTCGTCAAGCGGGAGACGATCGAGCGCGAGCAGTTCGAGGCTCTGCTCCAGGGGCGGTCGGAGGAGGACGTGTTCGGCGCCGAGGTGCCGCCGCCGCCTCCGGTGCCGCTCCCCGAGGGTCGTGAGCGCGAGGAGGCCCCCCGGGCGTTGCCGCGGCCGGGGCTTGCCGCCGAGCTTCGCGGGCTCGATCTGCCCGAGAAGCCCGAGCCGGCTTAGGTTCTTGCGTTGCTGTCGGGTCGTGGCGGTCGGGAGCCGCCAGCACGACAGCGAGCGCCCTGGACGACTCCCGACACGCCACGCCCCCTCCCACACGGGTCGGCTGACGGCTCCTTGGGCCCCTCTCCTTGATGCTGTTCCAGGGCCGCCTCCTTGGGCCGCCGGAGCTTCGCCGTCGGCGGAGCGCCTCCGGCTTGCTCCTGCGGGCATTGAACCAGCCTGGGAAGCGGCGGAGACGAGGCGGGAGCGGTACCGGTGCGGTACCGTTCCGACGTGGCCATGAACCTCCGCCTCAGCGATGTCGAAGCCGAAGCGCTGCGGCGCAAGGCGCAGCAGGACGGTCGCTCCATGCAGGAGGTGGCGAGAGCGGCGATCGCGGAGTACGTCTCCGAACGTCCTCAGCGGCTGCGCACCGCCGTCGAGCGCGTCCGCCTCGAGGATGCCGAGCTCCTCGCCCGGCTGGGTCGCTGAGCGTCCCGGCCGAGCTCGACTTTCTCGGCGTCGAGGATCTGCTCGACATCGCGGCGGCGGTTCTCGACGAGGTGGCCGTGCGCGACGTCGGCCTGCTCGCGGCGGCGGCCGCGAGACCGCGGGCGGGTGTGCTCGGGCACGAGGCGTATCCGACCTTCGCGGAGAAGGCTGCCGCTCTCATGCACTCGCTCGCTCGAAACCACGCGCTCGTCGACGGGAACAAGCGGCTCGCCTGGGCCGCCACGCGCGTGTTCTGCCTCCTGAACGAGCGTGACCTGACCTACCCCGTCGACGAGGCCGAGACGCTGGTCGTGGCGGTCGCCACCGGCGACCTCGACGTCCCGACGCTCGCCGAGTCCCTCGCGGACCACCTGCGATGAGCGCCCGGGTGGCGGCGGGGAGCCGCGGGGGGATGCGCTGACGCTCACGGGGAGGAAGCCTGGCTACGGCTGGCCGACGACGGGGTAGGTCCTGGGCGACAGCAACCACGGGAGGTCCCATGAGCAGCGAAGGTGGGCAGGTCACCGGTACGCCGGACAAGGACTACAACGTCATCTGGTTCACCGAGCAGAGCCTGAGCAACTCGCTCCGCCTCGAGTCCTACGTCAAGGATGCCGAGCGCGATGGCGACCAGGAGCTCGCTGACTTCTTCCGCAAGGCGCAGGAGGCGAGCCGCCGCGGCGGGGAGCAGGGCAAGCAGCTCCTGGCCAAGCGGCTCGCGGGCTGACACCGCCTGCGCGCATGGACCGGGCGGCCCAGGACCGGATAGAACTCCGCGCCTAGAACAGCCGTGCACGAGCTGCGCTACATCGGGTTCCTGCCGCTGTTGTTCTTCGTCGTCGGCAGCGCGCTCGCGTACGCCGGTATACGGCAGCGGCTGGCGCTGCGGCGCTTCAAGCGGCGGGCGGGAAGGGCGGCGGGGACCGTCACGGAGGTGCACTCGCGCTGGGTCGGAATGCGCTACGAGGACCGGTCGCTCCTGCACTTCCCCGTGGTGCGCTTCACGCTGCCCGACGGGCACGAGGTCGAGACGGAGGTCGTGTCCGGCTCCAACCCGGCGCCCGCCCGCACGGGGGAGACCGTGACGGTCCTCTACGACCCCCGTCGGCCCGCGCGGGCTCGCGTCGACGGCTTCTGGGCCGACGGCACGTTGGTGACCGCGGGCCTCGTCATCATGGGCGGACTGTTCGCGGCGATCGGGCTGGCGGGCCTCGTCGCCTTCGTCGCACTGGGCGGACTGGGCTGACGCCTACGCGACCAAGCCATGATGGGCCCCCGTGACCGCGCCCTCGTTCCTCCTCATGGGAGTCGTCAACGTGACCCCCGACTCGTTCTCCGACGGTGGGAGGTTCCTCGACCCCGCCGCGGCGATCGCTTACGGGCGCGCGCTCGTCGGGGAGGGAGCGGACATCGTCGACGTGGGGGGGGAGTCCACCCGCCCGGGTGCCGCGCCCGTGGACGAGGAGGAGGAGCGCCGGCGGGTCCTGCCCGTGGTGGAGGGGCTCGTGGGCGCGGGGGCGCTCGTCTCCGTCGACACGGTGAAGCTCGAGGTCGCGCGGCCGGCGCTCGACGCGGGCGCGGGCTACGTCAACGACGTCACCGCCTTCCGCGCGGCGCCCGGCATGGCCGCGCTCGTCGCCGAGCGGGGAGCGACGTGCTGCCTCATGCACATGCGCGGGGAGCCGCGAACCATGCAGGACGACCCGCGCTACGAGGACGTCGTCTCCGAGGTGAAGGGCTTCCTCGAGGAGCGCTTGGCGTTCGCGGTCGCGGAGGGGGTCTCCGAGGAGAAGATCCACCTCGACCCCGGGATCGGGTTCGGCAAGACCGCTGCGCACAACCTCGAGCTCCTGCGCCGCCTGCCCGAGCTGACCGCGCTCGGTCGCCCCGTGGTGATCGGCACCTCGCGCAAGTCGTTCCTCGGACGGATCGCATCCCACCCACCCCGCGCGGTCGATGCGCGCATGCCCGGGACGATCGCCACGAACGTCCTCGCCCTCGCCGCGGGCGCCCGGGTCTTCCGGGTCCACGACGTGGCGCCCGTCCGCGACGCCCTCACGGTCGCCGCCGCCTTGCTCGCGGGCGCCTGGGAGGATGTGTCGCTAGTCGCGACTGGGGACCCGCCTCCGGCGGCCATTTGGCCGCCTCCGGCACCCCTAAGCTCCTCGAACCATGGAGCGCGGCGACTTCGACGACGACGAGGAGCTTGAGGACGACGAAGAGCTCGAGGAGGAGGAGGAGGGCGAGGGCGAGCCCGAGGTCACGATCGAGATCTCCGGCCTCTCGCTCTTCACCCACCACGGGGCGACCGAGGCCGAGCGCCAGATCGGCCAGCGGCTCGTCCTCGACCTGCGCCTGGAGGTCGCCGGGTGTGACGCGACGCTCACCGACCGCGTCGAGGACACCGTGGACTACGCGGAGGTCTGCCAGTACGTCGCGCTGCTGGCCCAGGCGCGCTCCTACAAGACGCTGGAGCGGCTCTCCCAGGCGATCGCCGACGGCCTTCGCGAGCGCTACGACGTCCACACGGTGTGGGTGAAGGCGAGCAAGCCCGAGCCGCCGCTGCCCTTCGTGGTCGAGGAGGTCTCGGTGGAGCTCTTCCGCGAGGGGTGACCCCCGGCTTCCTGGGCCTCGGCGCGAACGTGGGCGACCGCCGGGGCCACCTCGAGGTGGGCGTGCGGGCGCTGCCACGCCACGGGATCGTGGTGCGGGCGAGCTCTTCGGTCTACGAGACGGAGCCCGTCGGGCCGGTGCCCGACCAGGGCGCCTTCCTCAACGCGGTGGTCAGGATCGAGACGGAGCTCGATCCCGAGGCGCTTCTGCTCGCGATCAAGGAGGTCGAGCGCGAGGTCGGCCGGCGGCCCGGCGGCGTGACCAAGGGCCCGCGGGAGCTGGACGTGGACGCACTTGTGCTCGCTGAGCGAGCGGAACGTCGACCACGTCTGGTGTTGCCCCACCCGGAGCTCACCCACCGGCGGTTCGTGCTTGTTCCCTTCCTGGAGCTCGAGCCCGACTTCGTCCTGCCCGACGGCATCGTGCTGCGCGAAGCGGCCGCCGCGCTCGAGGGGACCCCGGGGCAGAACGTCGTGCGCCACTCCGGCCCGCTGCCCTGAGGCTCCCGTGGCCTGCTCAGGGGACCAGGACCGCAGGACGGCCCGGCGCGCCCATCACCAGTGCGCCCGGGGGTCGAGGCCGTGGGCGAGCGCGGCGGGGTCGGGCGTCCCGCGGCCCGTGAGCTCGAGGGCCACCGCCGCCACCCGCTCCGGGTCCACGTCGGCGACGAACGAGACCTCGTGCGGGCAGAAGTCGCGCTCGACGTGCGTACCGCACTCCGGGCAGTGCATCCGGTAGGAGCACAGCGGCCGGTGGCGCGCCCGGGCGAGCGGGGCGCCCTCCGTGATGTTGTACGCCCAGAAGATCCCCACCGTCGGGCAGCCCACGGCTTGAGCGAGGTGGAGCGGCCCCGAGTCGTTGGAGACGACCACGGCCGCGCCCGCGAGCAGCCCGGCCAGGCCGCCGAGCGACAGGACGTCGCAGAAATCCCGCGCGGGGTCGTGCATCGCGCCCAGGACCCCGTCCACCAGCCCGCGCTCGGGCACCGTCCCCGTCACGGCCACCGCGAAGCCGGCCGCGGCGAGCGCGTCACCCACGGCGGCGAAGGAGGCCGGCGGCCAACGCCGGCGTGGGTCGCTCGCGCCGGGATGGAGCACCGCGACCGGGGCGCCGGCGAGGTACGGCGCCGCCTCCTCGCGGTCGGCGTCGAGCAGGGCGAGCTCCGGGGTCGCGGGGACGGCCGCGGCCCCCACGAGCGCGGCGAGCTCGAGGTAGCGGATGTACTCCGACTGGAAGTACACGTAGGTGAGCGTGCGGTCCAGCCGCGGGGCGTCGGGGGTCGCCGAGCCCGCGGTCACGCGCGCGCCGAGCGAGGAGACGAGCGGGTTCGAGTGCCGGCCCCCGCCGTGCCACTGCAACGCGAGGTCGAGCTCCTCCGCCCGCATGCGCCGCCGGAAGTCCTCCTCCTCGCCTGGCTCGACCTCCCCCTCGCGCACCCCGGGCAGCGGCGGCACGACCTCCACCCGGTCCACGGGCCCCGGCCTTCCGGAGAGGAAGTCGCGGTGCCAGGGGGCGCCGAGGAGGACGAGCTCGGCCTCGGGGTAGGTGGCGGCGAGCGCGCCGAGCGCCGGGAGGGAGAACATGAGGTCCCCGAGGGCGTTGGCGCGCAGGACGGCGATCTTGCGGACGCCCTCGACGCGGGCGCCCTCGCTCAGGCCGGTCACGGGAGGCACGGCGCGGCATGATCCTCCATCGCGATGCTCCTCGTCGTCGATGTCGGCAACACCCACACGCACTTCGGCTGCTTCGACGGGGACCGCCTCGTCGAGCACTGGCGCTACGCCACCGCGCGCGACGAGACCGCCGACGAGACCGCGGCCAAGCTCGCGGCGCTGCTCGCCCTGCGGGCACTGGGCTTCGGCGACCTCCAGGCCTCCATCGTCTCCTCCACGGTCCCCGAGCTCGGGGTGGAGTGGGCGCAGATCGGCCGCCGCTACCTCGACCACGAGACCGGCGTGGTCGGGCCGGGGCTGAAGACGGGGATGCCGATCCGGATCGACAACCCCCGCGAGCTCGGGCCCGACCGGATCGTCAACGCCGTGGCGGGCTACGAGCGCTTCGGGGGGGCGTGCGTCGTCGTGGACTTCGGGACGGCGATCACCTACGACGTGGTCTCCGACGACGGTGCCATGCTCGGCGCGCTCATCTCCCCCGGGGTGGAGATCGCGCTGGAGGCCCTGACGGCCCGCGCCGCCCGCCTCCCGCGCGTGGAGCTGCTCGAGCCCCGCGCGCTCATCGGGAAGTCCACCGTCGAGTCGGTGCGCTCGGGCGTGATCTTCGGCTATGCGGGCCAGGTCGACGGCATCGTGGGCCGCCTGCGCGACGAGCTGGGTGACGAGACCCGGACGATCGCCACCGGCGGCCTCGCCCACGTCATCGTCCCCTACGCCGACTCCATCGACACCGTGGACGACCTCCTTACCCTCCAGGGGCTGAGGATCCTCCATGAGCGCAACAACTGATCAGACGGGGGTGGGGCTCGGGACGGAGTGGGCCCTCGGGCCCCTGACCCTCCCCAACCGCCTCGTCCTCGCCCCGCTGGCGGGGATCGGCAACTGGTGCGTGCGCCTCCAGGCCAAGCGCTTCGGCGCCGGGCTCGTGGTCTCCGAGATGGTCTCGAGCCACGCGATCCACCATCGCAACGCGAAGACGATGCGCGAGATGCTGCGCGTCCACCCCGACGAGCACTCAGGGGGTGGGACCGTCTCCGTCCAGCTCTTCGGCGCCGACCCCGACGTGATGGAGAGCGCGGCCGAGCAGGTCGCCGCCGCCGGGGCCGACGTCATCGACCTCAACATGGGCTGCCCCGTTCCCAAGGTCTGCAAGACCGGCGCGGGCGCGGCGCTGCTGCGCGATCCCGACCGCGCCGTGGCCCTGGCCCGGGCCGCCGGCCGCGGGTCGGGCCTCCCCGTGACCGTGAAGCTCCGGCCCGGGCAGCGACCGGGGGAGCGTGACGGCGTCGCGCTCGCGATCCGTCTCGCCGAGGAGGCCGGGGTCGCCGCGATCTCCATGCACCCCCGGCACGCCTCTCAAGCGCACAGGGGCAGGCCCGACTACGACCTGGCGCGTGAGGTCGCGGAGGCGATCGGAGTCCCCTTCGTCCTCTCGGGCGGCCTGCGCCCCACCCGCGAGGAGGTCCTCACCGCCTGGGAGCGCGCCCGCCCGACCGCGATCATGCTCGCCCGCGGCTCGCTCGGGAACCCGTGGCTGTTCGCCGATCTCCTGGGCACGAGAGGGGACCCGCCCACCCATCCCGATCCCGATGAGGTGCTCACGGAGCTCACGTGGCTCATGGACCGCGTCGAGGAGCACATGGGCACCGAGCGGGGCGGACGCTGGCTGCGCAAGGCCTACCCGTGGTACGTCGAGCGCCTGGGCGGCGGGGCGGAGCTCCAGGACGAGCTCCAGCGCGCGGAGGGGCTCGGAGCGGCCCGACGGATCCTGGCCAGGGAGCCGCCGGCGCTCGTGGGGTAGCGGCCTATACTGCCGCGCCCTCATGCCCAAGGACGTCATCCTCACCCCGGACGGTCTCGAGCGCCTCAAGGAGGAGCTCGACCACCTCTCCCACGACAAGCGCCGCGAGGTCGCGGAGCGCATCAAGGAGGCGCGCGAGTTCGGCGACATCTCGGAGAACTCCGAGTACGACGACGCGAAGAACGAGCAGGCGATGCTCGAGGCGCGCATCGCACAGATCGAGGAGCGCCTGCGCTCGGCGTCGGTCATCGACCCCGAGGATCTCGGCACGGACATCGTCCGCGTCGGCTCGATCGTCCACGTCAAGGGCGAGGACGGCAAGTCGGTCAAGTACACGATCGTCGGGTCGGCCGAGGTCAACCCCGCCGAGCGCAAGCTCTCCAACGAGTCGCCGGTCGGTCGGGCGCTGCTCAATCGCAAGCGCGGCGAAGAGGTCACCTTCGCCACCCCACGCGGCCAGCGCACCCTCAAGATCACGAAGATCGACGTCGGCGTGTGAGCGTCGAGCTCCTCGCGGCCCGCCGCGCGAAGCTCGACGCCCTCAGAGCCGACGGGATCGACCCCTTCCCCCCCGCCTTCGGAGGCGTGGTGGCGGTCGCTCGGGTGGCCGGGGAGAACGCGGAGCTGGAGCCGGGCGAGGAGACCGAGCGGACCTACCGCGTGGCCGGGCGCCTCGCCGCCCGCCGGGGCCAGGGCCGGATGGCGTTCCTCGACCTCGTCGACCGCTCCGGCCGGATCCAGCTCCAGGCGCGGCGCGACGTGCTCGCCCCCGAGGTCTTCGCCCGCCTGCTCTCCCTCGACCTGGGCGACCTCATCGGCATCGACGGGACGGCGTTCGCCTCCCGCCGCGGCGAGCTCACCCTCCGTGTCGACGACTTCACGGTCCTCGCGAAGTCGCTGCGGCCCCCACCCGAGAAGCACCACGGGCTCACCGACGTGGAGACGCGCTACCGCTTCCGGGAGCTCGACCTCATCGCCAACGAGGAGACCCGCGAGCTGTTCGTCGCCCGGGCCCGGGCGGTCGCCGCCGTGCGGGGCTACCTCGACGCCGAGGGCTTCCTGGAGGTCGAGACCCCGGTGCTCCAGCCCATCTACGGGGGCGCCCTCGCACGGCCCTTCACCACCCACCACCACGCGCTGGACCGGACCCTGTTTCTCAGGATTGCCACCGAGCTGTACCTGAAGCGGTGCATCGTGGGTGGCTTGGAGCGCGTCTACGAGCTCGGCAAGGACTTCCGCAACGAGGGCCTCGACACGAAGCACAACCCGGAGTTCACGATGGTGGAGTGGTACGAGGCCTACGCGGACTGGGCGGCGACCGCCGACCGGCTGGAGGTGCTCATCCCGCGCGTCGCCGACGCCATGGGCTACGCCGGCGAGATCGACTGGACGCCGCCGTGGCCCCGGATCGGACTCGTGGCGGCGATCGAGGAGCACACCGGCATCGATGTCCTGCGCAGCCGCGGCGACCTCGAGGCCCTGCGCGCGGAGACCGCGGAGCGCGGCCTGGAGGCGGGCGACGCCGACACCTGGCACGAGCTCGTCGACGAGCTGCTCTCCAAGCACGTCGAGCCCCGCCTGATCGCGCCCACGTTCATCGTCGACTACCCGGTGGAGCTCTCCCCCTTCGCCAAGGCCCACCGCGACCATCCTGGTTTGGTCGAGCGCTTCGAGGCCTTCGCGGGTGGCATGGAGTTCGCCAACGCGTTCTCCGAGCTCAACGATCCCGACGAGCAGCGCGCGCGCTTCGCCGACCAGCGCCGCAACGCCGAGGCGGGCGACGAGGAGGCCCAGCCCTTCGACGAGGCGTTCCTCACCGCCCTCGAGCACGGCATGCCCCCCACGGGTGGCATCGGGATCGGCATCGACCGGCTCGTCATGCTCCTGACCGGCCGCAGGTCCATCCGCGAGGTCGTCCTCTTCCCCGCGCTGCGCGATGGGTGAGGCGTGGGAGAGCTTCGGGATCGGATGGGACGTGCGCGACCGCGCGCGGATCCACGCCCTGTGGGACGAGGTGCTCGACTCCGGGCGCTGGTCCGAGGGGCCGATGGTGCAGGGCTTCGAGGCCGCGTGGTCGGCGTGGAACGGCACGGACGCGGTCGCGCTGTCGAGCTGGACCGGGGGCGCGCTGGCGGCGCTGGACTGGGCCGGGGTACGCGGCGAGAAGGTGCTCGTGCCCTCCAACACGTTCATGGCCACGCCGCTCGCGGTCATCCACGCGGGCGCCACGCCGGTCTTCGCGGACTGCAACCGGGAGGATCTGTGCCTCTCGCTCGCCGAGGTGGAGCGCGGGATCGCCGAGCATCGCCCGCGGGCCGTGTTCCTCGTCCACATCGGCGGGCACATCGCCTTCGAGGTGGAGGCGATCGCCGCGCTGTGCCGGGCGGAGGGCGTCGCGCTGATCGAGGACTGCGCCCATGCCCACGGGGCGTCGTGGAACGGGAAGCGCCCCGGTACCTGGGGCGACGCGGGCATCTTCTCGCTCTACGCCACGAAGACGGTGACCACGGGGGAGGGGGGCGTGCTCGTCTCGGAGAACCCCGAGGTGCTCGCGCACGCCCGGGCCCACCGCAACTACGGCAAGCCCGACTACACGGTCTCGGGGCTGAACTTCCGCATGAGCGAGTTCACCGCGGCGCTGGGGATGGTGCAGGTCGAGCGGATGGAGGAGATCGCGCGCGCCAAGGACGAGCTCGCGCGCCGGGTCCTGGACCATCGCTACGCTGCCCGCCTGGAGCTGCCCGACGGGATGCTGTCCGGGCGGTACAAGTACGTTGTCTTCCAACCGGTGGAGCGGACGACCGGGAAGGTCTACGACACGCCCTGTCACCGCATCCTCAACACGGGAGATTCCCTGCCTAACTCCGACTGGGTCGCGGAGAACCACTGGTGCCCGCCGCTCTACTACCGCGCCCCCGGCGAGGCGACGTGAGGATCCTCGTCACGGGCGGAGCCGGCTTCATCGGCTCCCACGTTGTCGACGCCGTACGTGCCGCGGGCCACGAGCCGGTCATCTACGACGTGCGGCGCTCGCCCTGGCACGGCTCTGACGTGGCCCAGATCCGCGGCTCGTTGCTCGAGCCCAAGCAGCTGGCCAAGGCGCTCGAGGGCTGCGACGCGGTGGCGCATCTTGCGGCGGCCGCGGACGTGGGCGAAGTGGCGAAGGAGCCGGCGTGGGCGGAGGAGCTCAACTGCCGCGGCACGCTGAACGTCCTCGAGGCGGCTCGCGCGGTCGGCGTCACGCGCGTGGTCTACGCATCGACGATCTGGGTCTACGACGGCGCGCAGGGCGACGAGGTCGACGAGGAGACGCCGCTCGGCGCCCCTGCGCACCTCTACACGGCGACGAAGCTCGCCGGGGAGCACTACTGCCGCTCCTACGCGACCCTGTACGACCTCGAGCCCACCATCCTGCGCTTCGGCATCCCCTACGGGCCCCGGGCCCGGCCCGCCGCGGTCATCCCCGCGTTCACGGACAAGGCGCTGGCCGGGAAGCCCCTGACCATCGCCGGGACGGGCGAGCAGACGCGCCGCTTCGTCTACGTGGAGGACCTCGCGGACGGCGTGGCCCGGGCGCTCGCCCCCGCGGCCGCGGGCCGGACATACAACCTCGTGAGCGACGAGGACACCTCCGTCGTGCAGATCGCCGAGGCCGTGCGCGGCGCCGTCGGGCCCCTCGAGGTCACCCACGGGCCGGGCCGCGCGGGCGACTTCAAGGGCGCCGTGGTCTGCGGCGCTCGCGCCCGTGAGGAGCTCGGCTGGACCGCTCACACCCCCTTCGCGGAGGGCGTGCGCCGCTACGTCGACTGGCACCGGGAGCACGCGGCGCTCGCCGCCGCGCCGGCGCGGCGCCGGCTGCCCGCCCGGAGCGTCGTCACCGCCGCGGCGCTGCCGAGCCTCGTGCTCGCCGCCCTCGTGATGGCGCTGGCGGCCGGCTTCCACCCCACGCAGGAGGAGCGCGCCTTCGTCTTCTCGGCGGTCGCCGCCGCATGGGCCGCGATCGCCGTCAGCGCGTCGGGTCGCCGGACGGCCTGGATCGGCGCCGTCGTCATCGGCGTATGCCTGGTCGTCGCGCCCGTGCGCCACGCGCTCGGTATCTGGCACCTGGACCGCGAGCTCACCTCGCTGCTGGTGATCGGGGCGGTCGCCGGAGCGGCCGCGGCCACGGGCGGCCGCCGAGCGCTCGCGCCGTCGGACGCCTAGGGCAGGACGGTGGCGAGCCCGCGCTCGCCGAGGGTCTCGAGCACCCGTGGGAGGGCGGCCGCCGTCGCGCGCCAGGAGTCGTGGGCGGAGTAGGCGTCGGAGTCGTGCAGGAGGAGGATGTCGCCGGCTTCGGTGCCGCCCAGGCCCTGCGTGATCGTGTCCGCGCTCGCGTCCGCGCGCCAGTCACGACCCCACTGCGACCAGAGGACGGGGCTCCAGCCGCGCCGGGACACGGCATTGAGAGAAAGCAGGGAGTAGACGCCGTAGGGGGCGCGGTGCCAGCGTGCTTCAGAGCCGAGGGCCTCCTGGGCGCGGTCGAGGTCGTCGGTGAGCGCCCGGGGGCCGAGGCGCAGGTGGAGCCGGTGGGTGTGGCCGTGGACGCCGACGTGGTGGCCCGCGGCGCGGATCTCCTGCACGAGCGCGGGGCGCCGGGCGACCTGCTCGCCGACCAGGAAAAACGTGGCGTGGGCCCCGGCGGCGGCGAGGGCCTCGAGGACGGCCGGGGTGCCCTGGGGGTGCGGGCCATCGTCGAAGGTGAGCCAGACGCCCGGTCCGTGCGTTCGCCGCGCGATTGCCAGGGCCGCGGCGAGCAGTGGAACGTGGGGGGCCGGCGCGGGCGCGCACCATGCTGCGGTCGCCAGCGCCGTTCGGGCAGGGAAGCCGCGCACGGGGGGATCGTGGCAGCGCGCGGGAGGGCGTGGGCTGGATTTCCCCTCTGTGAGGACAGAAAAGCAGCCCACGCGCTCGCTGCCGCCCCTCTTGGCGACCGGCGGGAGGGCGGATGACCGGCGCGGAGGTGGCCGGCCTCGGCGTGGCGCTCGGCGCCGCGGTCTGCTTCGACGGGGGCTATGCGCTCCAGGCGCTCGAGGCGCGGCGGTCGGAGCCCGCGCGGGCGTTGCAGGTCTCCCTGCTCGCCGGCCTGGCGCGCCGGCCGATCTGGGTCGCCGGGATCGTTCTGGCCAGCGTCGGATGGGGGCTCCAGGTGGTCGCGCTACGCCTGGCCCCCGTCACCCTCGTCCAGCCCGCGCTGGCGTGTGGGCTCATCCTCCTCCTCGTCCTCGGGCGCACGCTCCTGCACGAGCCCGTCGGCCGCCGGGAGGTGGGCGCGGCGCTCGTGGTCGGCGCCGGCGTCGCGGTCGTCGCGCTCGCCGCGCCCCAGCGGGGGCACGGGGGCCTCGGCACCGGCCTCGTCGTGGTCCTCGTGGCGCTCGCGGCGCTCGCCGCCGCGCCGTGGGCGCTCGCCCGGGTGGGGCGGGCGCCCGGCGGGCTACTCGTCCTCGCCGCGGGCGCCGGGGACGTGTGGGCCGTCCTCGCCGCCCGGCTCGCGGGGGACGAGCTCGCCCGGGGCCGGCCGCTGGCTGCGGCCGGATGGACGCTCGGTACCGCCCTGGCGGTCGCGGGCGGCCTGCTCGCCGAGACCACGGCACTCCAGGTGCTGCCGGCCACGCGCGTCGGTCCGTCCGTACTCGTCCTCCAGGTCATCGGGCCCGTGGCGCTCGCACCCCTGGTCCTGGGCGAGCGCTGGGGGGACACGCCCGGCGGGGGCGCGGTCCTCGTCGTCGCCATCGTGGCCCTCGCCGGCGCGGCGTGGGCGCTCGCCGGGGCGCCCGCCGCTCAGCGGGTCACCGACGACGGTGCGCCACCCGCCGGGCCGGCACTCGCCCGGCCGCGCGGCAGCTCTCCGAGCACCACGGAGGCCGCCGAGAGCCACTCGGCCCACCCCGGGTAGGGCGTCGTGCGCGACGCCACGAGCGCCCGCCCGAGCGCCCCGCGCAGCTCGCCGGGCGTGCGGGCCACGTCAGCGAGCCCGTGCGCCGCGAACGCGCGGTTGTTCAGGCGGATGTGCGCCCGGCCCCAGCCGTAGGAGATCGCGGGGCAACCCACGACGAGCGCCTCGAGGACAGTCAGCCCCGCCGTGGAGTGCACGAGCGCGTCCGCGGCGACGAGCAGCCCGGGCATGTCCTCGACGAAGCCCAGCGCGCGGACGCGAGGATCGCGCGCCCAGTGCGCCGCGACCCGCGCGCGGATGTCCTCCCGGCGCCCACACAGCACGAGCACGCGGTCGGCCCCCGCCGCCAGCGCCACACCCGCCGCCCCGTCGAGGTCGCCGACGGCCCACCCGCCCCCCGAGACGACGACCACCCGCTCTCCCTTCCCCAGATCCAGTCCCCCCCGGGCCGCCTCGCGCGACGGAGGCGATCCGAACCCGACATCGCTCAACCCCGTCACGGCCACCACCCGCGCGCGTTCCCCCGCGATCGCGCGCACCTCCGCGCCGGACTCCGGATGGGTGACGAGATGGACATCGACGCCCGGATGCGCCCACATCCGCAGTTCGGCGAGGTCGGTGATGGCCGCCACGACGGGGACGCCGAGCCGGCGCCGCGCGCGCAGGCGGCCGAGGACCTCGGTGACCGCCGGGTAGGTGGAGACCACCACGTCGGGGCGCTCGGCCGCGATGAGCCGGAGCAGCCGGCCCGCCCCGAAGCGCTCGAGCAGCGCCCCGGTCAGCGCGCGCACGGGCGCGACGTGGAACACGAGGCGGTGCTCGACGTCGAAGAGGACGTTCCCCCAGCGCGAGTGGAAGGGAGACCCGCCCAGGATCACCGTGTCCAGCGGCGGCCCCATGGTCCGCAGACCGTCCCGGATCTCCACCGCGACCCCCGGCGCCTCGCGCGCCAGCCCCTCGGCGAGTCGCCGCGCCGGCCCGTCGTGCCCCTCCCCGATCGCCGCGGAGAGGATGAGCACGCGCGGCGGGGACATGGCGCGGCGAGGCTAGGGCTCGGAGAGATCGACGACACCGCCTGGAGCTTCGAGCCCCGGCTGATCAGAGCACGTAGTACTCGCCGCCTCCTGTCATACTTCCTCGGTGGACTCATCGTCTGGGCGCCAAGGGCCAGGTCGTCATCCCGAAGGAGCTGCGGGAGCGTGCGGCGCTCCACCCCGGGTGTGAGGTGGAGTTCGCGTTCGAGGAGGGCCGTGTGGTCCTGTCTCCCCGCCGACCGGTTTCGAGCCTGGGCGGTCGGTTCCCGGGCAGTCGTCTCGCCGAAGGGCTGCTGGAGGACCGACGCCGGGAGCCGCGCTGAGCGCCAGCCTCGACTCGTGGGCGGTGCTCGCGTGGCTTCGGGGGAGGGAGCCTGCGCGGACGCGGGTCGAGGAACTGCTGCGAGCGCCGGATCGCCGGCCACCTTCTGAGGTATGACTCACCGCCTGGGCGCCAAGGGCCAGGTCGTCATCCCGAAGGAGCTGCGGGAGCGTGCGGGGCTCCACCCCGGGTGTGAGGTGGAGTTTGCGTTCGAGGAGGGCCGCGTCGTCCTGGCGCCTCACCGGCCGGTGGCGAGCCTGGGCGGTCGGTTCGCGGGTAGCGGGATGGCCGAGCGGCTGGTCGCGGATCGGGCGCGCGAGCCCCGCTGAGCGTCTGTCTCGATTCGTGGGCGGTCCTCGCGTGGCTCGACGGTGACGAGCCGGCCCGGGGCAGGCTCGGGGAGATTCTCGCTGAGCGGCCGCTCATGAGTTGGATCAACGCCGTCGAGGTCTACTACCGCACGGAACGCGACCACGGGCGCGCCGCGGCGGACGGGGTGGCGCGAAGCCTCCGCCAGGTTCTCGAGCTCGAGCTTCCCGGCCAGGCACGCATGATCGAGGTGGCCCGCCTGAAAGCCGCCTATCCCGTCGCGCTCGCTGACTGCTTCGCGATCGCCACCGCCGCGGGGCACGGCCGGATCCTCCTCACCGGCGACCCTGAGATCATCGGTCGCCCCGACCTGCCCTGCGCGGTCGAGGACCTTCGCTGACGAGGCGCGTCGCCGCCCCGACCGCGTCACGTGTCCGGCTCCCGGGGCTACAATGATTCATGCCCGCCCCTCGACCCCGATCGCTCAGTCGCGACGGCGCTCGCGCCGACAAGACGGGTATCGGGAACTTGCCATCCCCTCAGGCGGCCCAGCCGTAGGAAGAAGATCCAGAGATGTTCGAGCGATTCACCGAACGAGCGCGTCAGGTGGTCGTCCTCGCCCAGGAGGAGGCCCGGACCCTCAAGCACAACTACATCGGGACGGAGCACATCCTGCTCGGTCTCCTCCGCGAGGAGGAAGGCTTGGCGGCCCGTGTCCTGGAGTCCCTCGACATCACCGTGGAGCGCGTGCGCGCGCAGGTCGTGCGCATCGTCGGCTCCGGCGAGGAGGTGACCTCGGGGCAGATCCCCTTCACCCCGAGGGCGAAGAAGGTGCTGGAGCTCGCGCTGCGGGAGGCGCTCTCGCTCGGCCACAACTACATCGGAACGGAGCACATCCTCCTCGGTCTCGTGCGCGAGAACGAGGGCGTGGCCGCCCGCATCCTCCTCGACTTCGACGCCGACTCCGAGAAGATCCGCAACGAGGTCATCCGCATGCTCTCGGGTCCCGGCGGTCGCCGCCAGGGCTCGCAGAGCGGGGCCGGCGCCGGCGCGGGCGCCGCCGGCCCGGGCGAGGGTAAGAAGTCCTCCAAGCTCCTCGACCAGTTCGGGCGCAACCTCACGAAGCTCGCGAGCGACGGCAAGCTCGACCCCGTCGTCGGCCGCGAGACCGAGATCGAGCGGATCATGCAGATCCTCTCGCGCCGCACGAAGAACAACCCCGTCCTCATCGGCGAGCCCGGCGTGGGCAAGACCGCTGTCGTCGAGGGCCTCGCCACGCGCATCACGAACGGTGACGTCCCCGAGCTGCTCAAGAACAAGCAGATCTACACGCTCGACCTCGCGGCCCTCGTGGCCGGGTCGAAGTACCGCGGTGAGTTCGAGGAGCGCCTGAAGAAGGTGATGAAGGAGATCACCCAGCGCGGCGACATCATCCTGTTCATCGACGAGCTCCACAACCTCGTCGGGGCGGGGGCGGCCGAGGGCGCGATCGACGCCGCCTCCATCCTCAAGCCGGCCCTCGCGCGCGGTGAGCTCCAGACCATCGGCGCGACCACGCTCGACGAGTACCGCAAGTACCTCGAGCGCGACTCGGCGCTCGAGCGGCGCTTCCAGCAGATCCGGGTCGACCAGCCCTCCACGGAGGAGACGGTCCAGATCCTCAAGGGCCTGCGCGACCGCTACGAGGCCCACCACAAGGTCAACATCACCGACGAGGCCCTCGTGGCCGCCGGGGAGCTGTCCGACCGCTACATCTCCGACCGGTTCCTGCCCGACAAGGCGATCGACCTCATCGACGAGGCCGCGTCGCGGATGCGCATCAAGTCGATGACGTCCCCGCCCGTCTACCGGGAGCTCGAGGACGAGATCGAGACGACGCGGCGCCAGAAGGAGGCCGCGATCGAGGCGCAGGAGTTCGAGAAGGCTGCGAACCTCCGCGACAAGGAGCGCCGGCTCACCCAGAAGAAGCGCGAGCTCGAGGACCAGTGGGAGTCCGGCGAGTCGGGCGAGCGCCCCTCGATCGGCGAGGAGGAGATCGCCGACATCGTCTCCATGTGGACCGGGATCCCCGTGTTCAAGCTCACCGAGGCCGAGACGGCGAAGCTCATGCGCATGGAGGACGAGCTCCACAAGCGCGTGATCGGCCAGCACGCCGCGGTCGAGGTCATCTCCAAGGCGATCCGGCGCTCGCGCGCGGGCCTCAAGGACCCCAAGCGCCCCACGGGCTCGTTCATCTTCCTCGGCCCCTCGGGCGTGGGGAAGACCGAGCTCGCGCGCACGCTCGCCGAGTTCCTCTTCGGCGACGAGGACTCCATGGTCCGGATCGACATGTCGGAGTACATGGAGAAGCACGCCGTGTCGCGGCTCGTGGGCTCGCCCCCGGGCTACATCGGCTACGACGAGGGCGGCCAGCTCACCGAGGCGGTGCGCCGCAAGCCCTACTCCGTGCTCCTGCTCGACGAGATCGAGAAGGCGCACCCGGACGTGTTCAACATCCTCCTGCAGATCCTGGAGGACGGCCGGCTCACCGACGCCCAGGGGCGCACGGTGGACTTCCGGCACTGCATCGTGATCATGACCTCGAACATCGGGGCGAACGAGATCGCGCGCAACACGCCGCTGGGCTTCGCGGTCTCCGACGACGAGACCGGGATTTCCTATGAGGACATGAAGAACCGGATCATGGGCGAGCTCAAGAAGGTCTTCCGGCCCGAGTTCCTCAACCGGATCGACGACGTCCTCGTGTTCCACAAGCTCCAGAAGGCCGAGGTCAAGCAGATCGTCGACCTCCTGCTGCGGCGGATCCGGGAGTCCATGGCCGAGCGCGAGCTCCAGCTCGAGCTCACCGAGGACGCGAAGGACCTGCTGGTGGAGAAGGGATGGGACCCGTCCATGGGCGCCCGCCCGCTGCGCCGCGCGATCCAGCGCTATATCGAGGATCCGTTGGCCGACTTCGTGCTGCGGTCCGAGCTCCCCGCCGGGGCGACGGTCATGGTCGAGAAGGGTCAGGACGGCATCGAGGAGGGCCTCGGCGAGGACGAGGTCAAGCTCACGGTCATCCAGCCGCCCGAGCCGCGCACCCCGGTCGCCGTCGGCGCCGAGGCCGACGAGACGATCGACGAGCCCGGCGGCGCGCTGGACACCCCGCCCGCCGACGAGCCGGCGGGGGAGTAGCGCCCAAGCGGCTTCGGCCGCTGCTGCGATAGACGTGACGAGGGCGGCCTCCGGGCCGCCCTCGGTCGTTCTCAGATCCCGTTAGCCGCCCCAGGTAGCGTTCCTCATGCCTTTGCGCAGGAGCGTCGCTCGGCTCGCACGTCCGTCGAGACGGACCGTGTAGAGGTCCTTGCCGCGGGAGAAGACGACCTGCCTGCCGTCCGGGGACACCGCAGGGTCGGTGTCGGCCCTGCCTCGCGTGAGGTTGCGCATGAGCCGGCCCGAGGACGGGTCGAACAGCGCGATCACGCCCTTGAAGACCTGCCGGTAGCCGGCGGCGGTCGTGAACGGCTCGGCCACCGCGACGAGGCGCCGCCCGTCCGGCGACGCCGCGGGGCGGGAGAGCGCGCGGACGGGATCCGACGCGACGGTGCGCTCGCACTTGTCGAGGGTCTTCGGGTCCGCGGGATCCAGGCAGATGGAATCGGGCTTGCCGCTCAGGGAGGAGTGCAGCTCGTGAACCACGCGCGACCCGAGGTAGGCCGTCGAGGAGATGTCCGAGGCGAGTGACCTCGCCTTCGCCCCGTCGAGCGCACGCTGATAAAGGACGGGGCTGCGAGGAAGATGATGGAGCGCATCGTGGGGTCTGTCCGATGAAGTGTGTGTGGTCGTGGTGATCGACCAGCGGCTGGCTGCCCGGCCGGTCAGGACGGGAGCCCCGGAGGGGCGAGCGTCTTGGCCGGCGTGGCGGGCGGCCCGGAAGG